>FWPV01013676.1_pt1 | contig 12125 bp, 11 predicted proteins | sample 2228371 | NCBI WGS metagenome assembly FWPV01 (sample SAMEA103939776, study PRJEB20133) | metagenome | reverse complement strand
GCGCGCCGAGCATCATATCCCCGCTGACCCCGGCGAACGGATCAAGATAGGCGATATGCGTCATCGTGCCCCTCACATTCATGGCGCGGGGGTATTCGTGGCCCGTCGCAGGCCATTCAGGATGCGGTGAGCCGCCGCCGCCGCGCCCAGGCCGTTGTCGATGTTGACCACGGAAACCCCCGGCGCACAGCTGTTGAGCATCCCCAGCAGGGCAGCGAGGCCCTGTAGACTGGCGCCGTAGCCGACGCTGGTCGGCACAGCGATGATCGGCGGCGCAACCAGGCCGCCCACCACGGTCGGCAACGCGCCTTCCATCCCGGCCACAACGATCAGGACATCGGCCTCCGCCAGTTGATCAACATGGGCCAGCAGACGGTGCACCCCTGCTACACCGACATCATACAGGCGCTCCACCCGATCGCCCAGAAAGTCCAGGACGCCGACTGCCTCCTCCGCCACCGCCAGATCCGACGTACCCGCCGCCACAACGCGAACCAGGCCGACTGCCTGGCGGGGCATTTCCCCGGCGGTGATCAGGCCAGCCGTGGCGTTATAGCGGGCTTCCGGCAGTGCGGTACGGACGGCGTCGGCGTGGGCCTGCTCAGCGCGACTGGCCAGCGCATAGCCCTGCCGGGCGACCATGTGAGCCATGATCGTGGCGACCTGCTCCGGCGTCTTATGTCCGGCATAGACAAATTCCGGCAGCCCCTGCCGCGCCTCCCGGTGATGATCCAGGCGGGCGAAACCCTGCACTTCCTCAAAGGTGAAACGGTGGTCGTCATCCATGCTGCGCCAGCACCTCGTTGCCGCTACCACTGCGAAAACCCTGCAGATCCAGCGTGACATAGGTATAGCCCGCCGCCTTCAGCCCGGCCACGATCTGCTCGCGGTGCGCCAGCACCAGCGCGATCTCGTCCGGCAGAACCTCGATCCGGGCCAGGGTATCGTGGTGGCGGACGCGCAATTGCCCCAGACCCAGAGCGCGGAGGATGCCTTCCGCCCGGTCGATTTGCGCCAGGATGGCCGGTGTGATCGGGGTGCCATAGGCGACACGGCTGGACAGGCAGGCCATTGCCGGTTTGTTCCAGTTACGCAGACCCAGGTAGCGGGCCAGGCGGCGGATATCGGCTTTGGTCAGGCCAGCCTCAAAAAGCGGGCTGCGCACTCCACGCTCCCGCCCGGCCTGGCGACCGGGCCGGTGATCGCCCACATCGTCGGCATTGAAGCCATCGACAATCCAGGCGAAGCCCTCCGCTTCGGCAATGGCGAATAATTCGGCGAACAGATATTGCTTGCAGAAATAGCAGCGATTGGCCGGGTTGGCGGCATAGCGCGGATCGTGAACCTCCTGCGTCCGCACTGTGCGGTAAGGGATGCTGTGCTCCTCCAGCAGGGCCAGCGCCTCCGGCAATTCCGCCGCGCTATAGCTTTCGCTGATGGCCATAACGGCGAGCATATCCTCGCCCAGCGTTTCAGCGGCGACCCTGGCCAGCAGCGTGCTATCCACACCGCCGGAATAGGCCACGATCACCCGCCCCATTTCCCGCAACAGGGTCTGCAGGCGGGCATAGCGATCGGCCAGGTCAGCGGGCAGGATGCCCGTGTCGTCGGTCACGTCAATGCGATCGCTGCGAATGGTCACGTCAGAACTCCTGATCTCAGCGTTGATGATGGCGATGTGGTCGCCCATTATAGCCGCTTTTGCCTCCCCACCCCACGCCAGTGACTGGCAGAGGGACATGACAAACAACATGGCCAGGCAGGAGAGGCCTCACTGACTACCCGCACGCATTCCAGCCATAATTGAGAATAATTCGCATTAACGTGATCTCAAGCCTGATCTCAGGTATAATAATGCAACTTTGACAGGTCTATTCTGCGTTAATTATCTGCCCGGAATGAACACGACAATGCGACACACTGCTCCCCCTCACCTGCAGACCTACCCCCTGACCATGGTCCAGCCCGGCGACACCGTCCGCGTGGTGGCTATTCACGGTGGATACCGCCTGCGCAAGCGGCTGGCCGATCTGGGCCTGAGCGTCGGTATGCCTGTGCGCGTGATTCAGGGCAGCAGCACCGGTCCCCTGTTGATTGCCTTCCGGGAAGATGCTCGCTTGGCCGTCGGTCATGGCGTCGCTCACAAGATCATCGTTGCTCCCTGTGACCATGACCATAGCGCAAACTGATTCCCTGGCGTCCCACGCCACCCGAACGCTCACCGTAGCCCTTGCCGGTAACCCGAACAGCGGTAAGAGCACGATTTTCAACGTCCTGACCGGCGCACACCAGCATGTGGGCAACTGGCCGGGCAAGACGGTGGAGAGACACGAAGGCTTCTTCCGTCTGGCCGGGCGTGAGGTGACGCTGGTTGATCTCCCCGGCGCGTACAGTCTCAGCGCGTTCTCCGCCGAGGAGATCATCACCCGCGATTTCATCCTCAGCGGGGAAGCCGATATTGTGGTGGCCGTCGCCGACTCGGCCAATCTGGCCCGCAACCTGTATCTGTTCACCCAGATCATGGAAATCGGCGTGCCGCTCATCCTGGTCCTGAGCATGGCGGATGTAGCCGCAAGCCGCCACATTCGCATCGACCATGCCAGGCTTTCCCAGCGCCTTGGTGGTGTGCCTGTGATTCCGGTTATCGGCCACCGGGCGCTTGGTCTGGATGCGCTCAAAGCGGCGCTTCTGCAGGCCATCGAACAGCCCCGTCCTGTGCCACCGCCCCGCGTCCGCCTGGCCCCGCCGGTAGAGGAGGCCATCGAGGAACTGCAGCCGCTGATCAGGCGGGAGGCGGCGCTCAGCGACCGCTACCCGGCCCGCTGGCTGGCCATCAAACTGCTGGAGGACGATGAGCAACTGCTGGCGGAGGCAGCGGCGCATCCTGATCTGCTGGCTGCCGTGCGCGCCGCTCAGCAGCGTATCCTGGCAGCAAGCGGGGAAGAACCGGCCACACTGATCGCCGACAGCCGTTACAGCTTTATCGCCGATCTGCTGCGCGGTGTGGTCAGCCGGCCGCCTGGAGAAGCGCTCACCCGCTCCGACCGTCTGGATCGCGTTCTGACCCACCACGTCTGGGGTGTGCCGGTCTTCCTGGCGGTGATGTGGCTGGTCTTTCAGGTCACGGCCAATGTCAGCGTGCCCTATGTCAACTGGGTTGATGCGGTCATCAGCGGGCCGGTCACGCGCTGGGCGCTGGCTGTGCTGGCGACGCTGGGGCTGGGCGGCACCTGGATCGAGAGCCTGCTGGTGGAGGGGGTGATCGCCGGGGTGGGCGGTGTGCTGGTCTTTGTGCCGGTGCTGGCCTTCCTGTACATGGCCATCGCCGTGCTGGAAGACAGCGGCTATATGGCCCGCGCCGCCTTCGTGATGGATCGTTTTATGCAGAAGCTGGGGTTGCACGGCAAGAGCTTCCTGCCGATGCTGGTCGGCTTCGGTTGCAATGTGCCGGCCATCTACGCCACGCGCACCCTGGAAACCCCCACCGACCGCCAGATCACGGGCTTCCTGACCACGTTCATGAGCTGCGGAGCGCGTCTGCCGATCTATGTCATCTTCGGCTCGGCCTTTTTCGGCGCATCGTCCGGTAATCTGGTCTTCGCCATGTACGCCCTCGGCATCCTGGTGGCCGTTCTGACCAGCCTGTTGCTGACTCGTGTGGTCTTCAAGAACCGCCCGCTGCCGCTGTTCGTCATGGAACTGCCACCTTACCGCCTGCCCAATCACCGCAATGTGCTGTTGCCGATGTGGGAGCGCATCCGCTCCTTCCTGCGCCATGCCGGGACAGTCATCCTGGGGGCCTCGATCTTCATCTGGCTGTTGCTGGCCGTGCCTGCGCCGGGCACGGGCGGGCATTTCAACGCCGTAGACATGGAAGACAGTCTGTTCGGGGCACTGAGCAAGATGATGGCGCCTCTCTTCGCCCCGGCGGGTTTTGACAACTGGGGCGCCAGCGGCGCGCTGGTGACCGGCTTTGTGGCCAAGGAAGCCATCATCTCCACCATGAGCCAGCTGTACCTGGACCAGACAACCCGCCCGACTACCGAGGCTGCGCCAGCGACTCTGATGGACGACCTGCGCTTCATCGCCGCCAGCTTCGGTGAAGCAACCGTGCATACCCTTCAGGAAGCGATCAACATCCTGCCGCGCGCCATCAACGTGTTACCGGGGGTGGAAGTCCCGCCGGTACACTTCCTACCTGCTGAAGCAGAAACGGAAGATACGTCGGCGTTGCAGGCTGCGTTGCGCAATGCGTTCACCCCACTGGCTGCCGTTGCCTTCAATGTCTTCGTGCTGTTATACATCCCGTGCATGGCCACCGCCGCCGCCATGCGTCACGAGTTCGGGACACGCTGGACGCTTTACCAGATAGGCTATACGCTGGCGATCGCCTGGCTGGTAGCCACACTTGTCTACCAGGGCGGGCGGCTACTTGGAATGGGATAGCGAACGTCATGGCCACAACACTCACCCGCGTCCTGCAGCTCTTTGAACAGCACAACCGGCCACTTTCCCTGGCGGAGATGGCCCGCCTTCTGGAGGTCGATCCCGATCTGCTGGCGGAGATGCTCGCTTACTGGGTACAGCGGGGCAAACTGCGCGAAGTAGATGACGGCGCCGGCCAGTGTACCCTGTGCAGCGGACGCACTTCCTGCCCGTTTGTGGTCAGGTTACCGCGCCGCTACGAACTGGCCACCGAGCACACACCGCTCCCGGTGGGACGCCCACCCTGCTCCTGCTGCGGTTGAACCGCCAGACGACAATCCGGGTGTCACATTGCAGGAGTGACATTGATCAGGTTCGCTCAGCGGGCGAAGGTGACTTTTGTACTACCTCCCCGCGCCGCAAAAATACTACAATACCGACAGGTGCTATCTGCAACCGGGTAGCACCTTTTCTTGTGCTTCCAGCACTTCTTTCCAGAAAACAATTCTGCAGATTTTCATAGGTTCAGACCAGGCGGCGGAATTCCTCCACGCCTGAATAGCCATGCTCCGCCTTACCACGCAATCTCTGGTCTGGCCGACGCCCCACCGCCCCCTTTGACCACATCATACAAAGTGATGATTTGTGACACTTCTCACAAGATGGATTTCTGCCTAAGGTAATACTAGGAATAAGGGGGCATGCGCCCACTTGCGTCATTGACTGCCTTTTCAGGAGAGTAGCGTACCATGTCTAACGCATCGAAGCGCGGCAAATCCGCGCCATCGTCCGGGGCAGAGGAGGGACTTTTCGCCATTAAGCTTGTCCCGGCTCTGATCGCTGTCGCTGTCGGCCTGATCCTCTGGTTCCTGCCACCGCCGCAGACGCTGGTCGACTTTGTGGCCGCCAAGCCGGACGCTGGCTACAACGCCACGTCCGCCTGGCATCTGTTTGCCATCTTCGTCGGGACGATTGTCGCCCTGATCACCAAGCCGCTCCCGATGGGCGCCATCGCCATGATCGCCATCGCCCTGACCGCCCTGACTGGCACGCTTAAGATTGCCGAGTCGCTGGACGGTTTCCGCAACAGCACCATCTGGCTGATTGTGGCGGCCTTCTTCGTCTCCCGCGGTTTCATCAAGACCGGCCTGGGCGCGCGTATTGCCTACGTGTTCATGCGCGTGCTGGGTAAGAGGACGCTGGGCCTGAGCTACGGCCTGATCGCCACCGACCTGGTGCTGGCCCCGGCCATCCCCAGCAATACCGCGCGAGCCGGTGGGGTGGTCTTCCCCATCCTGCGCTCGATCTCCAGCGCCTACGGTAGCGAGCCAAACGACGGCACCGCCCGCAAGATCGGTGCCTTCCTGACCAAGGCCGCCTTCCAGGGCACGATCATCACCAGTGCTATGTTCCTGACGGCCATGGCCGCCAACCCGCTGGCGCAGAAGCTGGCCGCCGACCAGGGTATCGAGATCACCTGGACGAACTGGGCCACTGCAGCAATCGTCCCCGGCATTGTCAGCCTGCTGGTCGTCCCCTTGGTGCTCTATCGGCTCTACAAACCGGAAATCACCGAAACGCCCAAGGCCCCGGAAATCGCCCGCGAAAAGCTGGCGGAGATGGGCGCGGTCAAGACCAGCGAATGGATCATGCTGGGCGTCTTCATCCTGCTGCTGGCGATGTGGATCCTGGGCAGCACCATCAACGTCGACGCCACGGTCACCGCGCTGACCGGCCTGGGCATCCTGCTGATCACCGGCGTGCTAACCTGGACGGATGTGCTTAACGAGAAGGGCGCCTGGGACACGCTAACCTGGTTCGCGGCGCTGGTCATGATGGCCTCCTTCCTCAGCAAGCTGGGCTTCATCCCCTGGTTCAGCGCGGAGATGGGCAACCTGGTCGGCGGTATGGACTGGGTCGTGGCCTTCCTCATCCTGAGCCTGGCCTACTTCTACAGCCACTACCTGTTCGCCAGCAACACAGCGCATGTGAGCGCCATGTATGCTGCATTCCTGGCTGTCGCTATCGCCGCCGGGACACCGCCCCTGCTGGCCGCCCTGGTACTGGCTTTCTTCAGCAACCTGTTCAGCAGCATGACTCACTATGGCACCGGCCCGGCGCCCGTTTTCTTCGGCGCCGGATACGTCGACCTGCAGGACTGGTGGAAGCTCGGCTTCATCATCAGCGTGATCAATATCGTGATCTGGCTGGGCATCGGCGGCCTGTGGTGGAAGATTCTCGGCCTGTGGTAGAGGCGTTTCGCCTCCGCCCGGCTGAACCGTGGACGCTGCTCCGGAGCGCCGGGGCAGCGTCCCCTTTTTCTCTCTCCGGGCCGATAGACGCAAATCCCGGTGTTTGGTGATGAGTGACACTAACCGGGCAACCTGCAGGACCCGTATCGTAGTAACAGGGTCCGCCGCTCGCGGCCCTGCACCGTTTCCGCTTCCGGCCATCGAACAGGGAGCAACCGGACCTTCTCCTTTCCAGCCTGTACAGGTCGCAAAGGGAAGGAGGACTTCCCGGCCAGCGATGGCAGGCCGTTTCCCGGGCAATGGGCGGCGGGTTATCCTGCCCGCCAAACCCTACAACGGTGGCCGGAATCGTCAGCATCCGCTTCTGGCAGTCCGGAACCAGGCAGCCCTTCAGGCGGCCTCCGCGATCGCCACCTGAACACGAGGGAGCGTATGTCAAACCCAAGCGTCATCACCCACGACGTGATTGTTGTGGGCGCCGGCCTCGCCGGAACCTGGGCAGCGATGATCGCCGGTGAACAGGGCGTAGACGTCGGTGTGATCTCCAAGATCCACCCCCTGCGCTCGCACAGCGGCGCTGCTCAAGGTGGCATTGCTGCGGCACTGGGCAATGTCCGTCCCGTCCCCAACACCGGCCCCGATGGCCCGCTGGAGCAGGTTCCCCCTGATGCCGAACCATACGACAGCTGGGAACTGCACATGTTCGACACGATCAAAGGTTCCGACTGGCTGGGTGACCAGGATGCTATCGAGATCATGGTCAAGGATGCCATCGAGATCGTGTACGAGTACGAGCACATGGGCTGTGTCTTCAGCCGCACGCCGGATGGGCGCGTCGCCCAGCGGCGCTTTGGCGGGCACAGCACCCCCCGCGCCTGCTATTCCGCTGACTGGACCGGCCATGTCCTGCTCCATACCATCCACGAGCAGGCCCTCAAGCATGGCGTCCGCTTCTACGCAGAATGGTACTGCCTGGATGTCATTGTCGAGGATAACGTCTGCAAGGGCATTGTCGCCCTGGATATTATGAGCGGGCAGGTGGTGCTCATGCGGGCCAAGGCGGTGATGTTCGCCACCGGCGGCTATGGCCGCGCCTGGCGGATCACCTCCAACGCGCTGGCCAATACGGGCGACGGCGTAGCCATCGCCTACAACGCCGGCGTGCCCCTGATGGATATGGAATTCGTCCAGTACCATCCGACCGGCGTCTACGGCCACGGCATCCTGCTCAGCGAGGCCTGCCGCGGCGAAGGTGGCTACCTGCTCAACAGCAAAGGCGAGCGCTTTATGGAGCGCTATGCGCCGGGCAAGATGGAACTGGCCCCGCGCGACCTGGTCAGCCGCTCCGAACAGACCGAGATCGATGAGGGGCGCGGCATCGGCCCTGACAAGCAGGGCATCTGGCTGGACCTGCGCCACCTGGGCCGGGAGAAGATCATGGAGCGCTTGCCCCAGGTGCGTGAGATCGCCCTCAATTTCTCCGGTGTGGATGTCATCGATGAACTGGCGCCCATCCAGCCCACCGCCCACTACAGCATGGGCGGCATCCCGGCCACGGTGGATGGCCAGGTGATCGCCGATGCACAGGGCACGCCTGTCGTTGGCCTGTACGCCGCCGGGGAATGCGCCTGCATCAGCGTGCACGGCGCCAACCGGCTGGGCACCAACAGCCTGCTGGACGCTTCCGTCTTTGGCCGCCGCGCCGGTTACGCCATGGCTGCCTTCGTCAAAGGTGGGGCCGGCCTCCAGCCAGTTGAGAGCGACGCCGCCGGCAGGAACCAGGCGCGTATCGCCCACCTGATGAGCGACGCGCCGGGCGGTAAGGGCGAATCCTGGGCGCATATCGCGGCGGAACTGAAGGCCACCATGACCGATAACTGCGGCATTTTCCGCGATGACACCCGGCTGCGCAAGGCGCTGAGCGACATCAAACGGCTCCAGGAGCGCTTCCAGCAGGTGCGAATCATGGATCACAGCCACCGCTTCAACACCGACCTGCTGGGCGCCCTGGAAACCGGCCACCTGCTGACCTTTTCGGAGGTCGTGGTCGTCTCTGCCCTGGCCCGCACAGAAAGCCGCGGCGCGCATTACCGCACCGACTATACCAGGCGTGATGATGAACACTGGCTCAAGCACACTATGGCCCACCGGAGCGCGGAAGGCCCCGTGCTGAGCTATAAGGATGTGAACATCAACTGGGAGAAGTACCCGCCCCAGGAGCGCAAGTACTAGGCGATAGCTCACGCTGCCCGGCCCGCCGGGAACACCCGGCGCTGAATGGCCAGGGCCATTGCGAGGAGACCCAAACCCATGTCCGATAACGGCTCACCCCTGACCATTACTGTGCGCATCCAGCGCTTTAACCCTGAAGTCGACCGCAAGCCTTACATGCAGGACTTCAGGGTCACCTGGCAGCAGGGCATGACCATCCTTGATGCCCTGCACGAGATCAAGGCGGAACAGGACGGCAGCCTGACCTTCCGCCGTTCCTGCCGCCACGCGATCTGCGGCAGCTGCGCCATGAACGTCAACGGCCGCAATATGCTGGTTTGCGAACAGCCGATCAAGGCGCACCTGGATCGCAAGAACCGGATCACCATCCGCCCGTTGCCCTACCTGCCCATCATCAAGGATCTGGTGGTCGACCGCACCACCTTCTGGGCGCAGTACATGCGCGTCAAGCCCTGGCTCATCCCGCCGGAGAACGTGCCGGAGAAGGAATTCCGCATGAGTCCGGAGGAAGTCGCCGCCCTGCAGGATGCCGAGCATTGCATCATGTGCGGGGCATGCTATTCCGCCTGCACGGTCGTCGGCACCACCAAGGAATACATCGGCCCGCACGCGCTGCTCAAGGCCTTCCTGCGGGTGATGGACGTGCGCGACAGCGCCCCCGGCGAACGCCTGGCCGACCTGGCCGGGAGCGACGGCGTCTACCGCTGCCATACCATCTTCAACTGCATCGACGCCTGCCCCAAGCACCTCAATCCGACCAAGGCCATCGAAACGCTGCGCAAGCTGGCCCAGAAGCGCCAGGCCTTTGAAGCCGCCCGCGCCGAACGCCAGAAGCATCTGGATAAGCCGGTAACCTCCGGCTAGGCGGCCCACACGGATAAGGAGTCCACCATGTACAAGACCACGGGATTCGTCAGCTTCATGTTCCGCCGCATCTCCGGCATGGCGCTGGTGCTGTACCTGGCCCTGCACATCATCGCCATCGGTACGGTGAACGCGGGGGCGGCCAGCTTTGACCAGGCCATGAACTTCCTGCAGCAGCCGGTCTTCAAGCTGGCCGAGATCGCGCTACTGGCCGCCGTTGTCTACCACGCCTTCGATGGCATCCGCCTGCTGATCGTGCACTACTTCGACGTGACCAGCTACCGCCAGAGCATGTTCTACGCGGTGATGGTCGTCTCGGTCATCCTGGTTATCGCCGGCGGTGTGCCGATCTTCCTGTTTATGCTGGAAACGATGTAAGGGAGCAGGATCATGCGTATCTTTCAACTGCAACGCTGGACAGCCATTGCCCTGCTGATCTTCCTCACGATCCACATGATCGTGGTTCACTATCCGCCCTTCCACATCGACTTCAGCCGCATTGCGGTGCGGATGGCTGATCCGCTGTGGAAGGCGATTGATATCGCTTTTCTGGCAGCGGTGCTTATTCATGCGCTGGCCGGCACGCATCAGGTATTCACGGACTTCCAGCGCTTCTCCCGCCTCCACCGGGTGCATGGAGTCGTCATGGTGGTGCTGGGGGTGGTTGCTTTCATCTATGGCACGCTGACCATCCTGGCCTTCAATCCAACGGCTGCAACGGAAACGACGCTGCTGTTGCCGTAAAGCGCGTGAGCGCATCAGGGGGGCCGCGCCTGACGGCCCCCTGGTTGCCCGCTCAAAGCACGCGATTGCCGTGGGCTTAGCCGACTCGTGGTGCATAGTGGCCAATAAATCGTGTATAATATGTACTTGAACGTAGCATAAACCGGAAGGTTATTCACTCCGACCGGCAATGCTGTTCGCCCGTATTCGACTGTTTACTGAGGAGAGGAAAAATGAAGAAGCTCTTTAGCCTGGTGCTCGCCCTGAGCCTGGTGCTTGGCATCTCCAGCCTTGCGCTGGCCCAGGCGCCCAGCGGCGAGCTAGAAATCTTCTCGTGGTGGGCTGGCGACGAAGGCCCCGCCCTGGAAGCCCTGATTGCCAAGTACAACGAACTCTACCCGGATGTTGAGGTCATCAACGCAACCGTCACCGGTGGCTCTGGCGTCAACGCCAAGGCAGTGCTCAAGACCCGCATGCTGGGTGGCGATCCGCCCGACTCGTTCCAGGTTCACGCCGGCCAGGAACTGATCGGCACCTGGGTGGTGGCCGACCGCATGGAAGACCTGACCTTCCTCTTTGAGGAAGAGGGCTGGATGGATCAGTTCCCGCAGGGCCTGCTTGACCTGATCAGCACGGACGAGGGCATCTGGTCTGTGCCGGTCAACATCCATCGTTCCAACGTGCTGTGGTTTGTCCCGGCCAAGCTGGCGGAGTGGGGCGTGGAAGTCCCGGCGACCTGGGCGGACTTCCTGGCCGTCTGCCCGACCCTCAAGGACAAGGGCGTAACCCCGCTGGCCCTGGGCGAGAACTGGACGGTCAACCATCTGTGGGAGAGCGTTGCGCTGGCTGAGCTGGGCGTCGAGGGCTGGAATGGCCTGTGGGATGGCAGCAAGGCCTGGACTGACCCGGATGTCGTGGCCATGTGGAACACCTTCGGCCAGATCCTGGACTGCACCAATCCTGACGCCGCCTCCCTGTCCTGGCAGCAGGCGACCGACATGGTCGTCAACGGCCAGGCCGCCTTCAACGTCATGGGTGACTGGGCGGCGGGTTACATGGTGACCACGCTCGGCCTGGTCCCCGGTGAGGGCTTCGGCTGGGCGGCGGCCCCCGGCACCACTGGCGTGTTCATGATGCTGTCAGACAGCTTCGGCCTGCCTGTTGGCGCGCCCAACCGCGACGCCACCATCGCCTGGCTCAAGCTGCTTGGCTCCGCCGAAGGCCAGGACATCTTTAACCCGCTCAAGGGATCGATCCCGGCCAACCTGAACGGCGACGTGACCAACCCCGACCTGTATAATGCCTACCTGCAGTCCGCCGCTGAGGACTGGAAGAGCAACACCATCGTCGGCAGCCTGGTTCATGGCGCGGTGGCCCCGGAGGTCTTCCTCAGCAACTTCGCCACCGTGATGGAGATCTTCCTGAGCACCCGTAACGGCGAGCAGGCGTCCAACGCCGCGCAGGCGGTGGCGCTCCAGGCCGGCATCGGCAAGTAGTCAATAGTATGCGCTAGGCAGTTCCAGGGGCGGGCAGTTGGTACAGCCCGCCCCTGTGCTTACGCGAACCGGCCTCCCGCCGGTTGCGCCGGGGTCACCCCGGTGTTATCTGCTGCTGCTGCTGGTCTTGCCA
>FWPV01013672.1_pt1 | contig 12127 bp, 7 predicted proteins | sample 2228371 | NCBI WGS metagenome assembly FWPV01 (sample SAMEA103939776, study PRJEB20133) | metagenome | reverse complement strand
GATCTCTTTGTAGGTCATCCAGAAGAGAGATTCCTTGTCAATCCCGGGATTCTCCTCGATGAGATCGTCCACCAACTGGGCCACAAACGATTCCCTGGCCTTGATGACCTGAAGCGAGAGGGGGGGATTTGTCGTCACGCCACGAAAAAGGGCCAGCTCGGGCCGGTCGGGATCATACAGCCTCTTGAGCTGCTCTCGAAGCTCTCCGACTCGATCCTGCGGGGCTTTCTTCAAAAATCCCTCCGCCCACGTGGAGTAGATCAACGGCGACGAATCCCACCAGATCTCGACTCCGGGATGGGTTTCCATCAAACGTTCGAAAGGACTCTTCTTCATCGCTTTCCCTCCTTCTTTCGGTTTGCGAAGAACCGTTTGATGGCTTGGACACAGAGGGAGTTCTCCTCATGCGTTCCGAGACTGATCCGGAAGAAACCCTCCCGTCCATGGAGGGGAGCGAAGAACTTGAGCATCACTCCATCTCGTTCGAAAAGGTAATCCACAATCTCCTTGCCCTTCACGCCAGCGTCCGTCGCATCGATGAGCACATAGTTCCCGTGAGAGTAGTAGGGCTTGACGCCAGGGATTTTTGAGAGCTCCTTGCAGATGTACTCCACCCCTGCATTGTTATAGGCCACCTTCCGTCGCAGTTCCTCTTCGTCATCCAAAGCGGCATCGGCTGCTGCTAAGGACAGAAGGCTGATGTTCCAGGGTACCTGCATCTTTCGGAAGTACTGGATGAGCTGTTCGTCCGCCAAGACATACCCGACCCTTATTCCTGCCAGTCCATAGGCCTTCGAAAAAGTGTGGGCGACCATGACATGGTTATATTTCCGAACCAAGGGTGCTTTCGACTCGCGTTCCGGGTGGTATTCCAGATAGGCCTCATCGATGAGCGTCGGAATGCCCAGCTCGACCACTTTCATCAAATCATCATCAGGGATGAAATCCCCGGTGGGATTATTCGGAGTGCAGATGATGATCACCTTCGTCCTTGGCGTCACGGCTCGAAGCATGGCGGGGACATCGTACTGGAGGTCCGGAGTCATGTCGACGGCCACCACCTTTCCACCCACCGCCCTCGCCCGGATCCCATAGAGCGAAAAGGTGGGATTGGGGAGGAGCACCTCGTCCCCGGGCGTGACGAACAACCGCATCACCATATCGATGATTTCCGACGAACCGTGACTGAGGTAAACGTTCTCCGGGCCCAGATCGTACCGCTTGGCGATCTTGGCACGAATACGCGGACCATTATCGGGATACCGATTCCCCAATTTGGCCGCCTCGGTAATGGATTGGATGATCCTTTCCGATGGCGGGAGTGGATTCTCATTGATCATCATCCGCTTCACGTCCGGCCGAGACCAGGCAATCAACAAGTCCTCCGTGTCGTAGGGTTTCACCTGTTCGATCCACGGCACCAGGTATCGCTTCAGGTCATTCATAGGTCGTTCCTCCTTCTTCTTTGACGTTTGGGACCCGGGTCGAAGCGAATGGCTCGATGGGTCAGATGGAGCCTCGGGGCCTCGACGCGCGGGCTTCCGCTCCTAACTACCTATCTATACAGGTATCAGAACAAATTTTTTATGTCAAGATCCTTTCACGCCCCCTAGGTCGTATCGGTATCTTCCCGACTCCACTTCGAAGACATACGTATCTCCCCGGTGGAACGCATGGAGCACCTCCACGGGGATGTTCTTGGAGTCGTAGATAATACTCTCGAGAAAAATCCCGGGCGACTTCGGCGGAACAGCGAGAAGCTTCGCGTCCTTTCCCGAAAGGGCAATCGCACGGAAGGTCTGAATCGATCGATGCAGTTCGACGTTGAACCTCTTGGTCAGGAGATGGTAGAGCGAGCCCGTCAGCTTCATCTTCAGGATCGCCTTGTACTCCTTGTAGGGAAGATAGCTTCGTTCGATGACCAGAGGAATCCGGTTGCCAAGGCGGAGCCGCTCCGTCAGGATGACGAGCTTGTCTTTTCCCAGCATCAGTTTTTCGCTCACCTCCGGGGGGGCTTCGATGACCGCCTTGCGGAGGAGTTTCGTCTGGGGTTCAATCCCCATCCGAATCATATCGTCGGTAAAGCTCGAGATGTGCTGGAGGGTATATTTGACGGGCTGGAGCGTCTTCCCGATGACGAAGGAACCCACCCCGTTCTTCTTCATCACCAGGCCTTTTGCGACCAGATCGGCGATGGCCTGACGGACCGTGTTCCGATTGACGCCGAAAAGCTCAGAGAGTCTCGACTCCGAGGGCAACTTGTCATTGACCGCGTAACGGCCCTTCTGGATCATCTCGAGCAGCCAGTGGCTGATCTGAAGATATTTGGGAACCCCTGATTCTAAACGGAACGTTTCTGGCATCTCATTCTGTCAAGGCTTCGCTCGAATCGCGTTTTCTCCCAGGAAATTTGGAATTTAACATGCTTCACGAAGCTGCCATCCCTTTCAAACCCCCTCTTCCCGTGATCAACCGCATCGTCAACAACATCGCCACGACGAGGAGGATGATGATCGTGCACATGGCGTTCGCACTGGCTGTCCGGCCGTCGATGTCGAGGAAGATGATCTCGATGGCCGCCAATTTGACCTTCGCCGAGATGAGAAAGATGACCGCGCTGATGGTCGTCATCGCCCTCATGAAGAAAAAGGAAATGTTGGAGAAGAAAGCGGTCCGCGTGAGAGGAAAGACGACTCGGGTGAAGATGGTAATGGGATTGGCTCCCAAGCTGACCGCTGCCTCCTCGATCGATTTGTCAATCTGCTTCAGATTGGCAATGCTCGAAAGGACCCCCAAAGTGAAATTGCAGATAATGATGTTGATAATGATGATCCAAAAGGTGCCGTAGATAAAGAAGTAAGGTTTGTTGAATGCGAGGATGTATCCAAGCCCCATCACCGTCCCTGGAATGGCCGCGGGCAGGACACTCAAGGTATAGAGGACCTGTTCACCTTTGGGCTTTTTCTTCTCGATCACGTACCCTGCCACGAGCGTCAGCGAAGCCCCTCCAATAGCCACCAGCACAGAGACCCAGAGGCTGTTCCAGATCGGAGCATACTTGTAGGCGATTATTGACTGCCACTTTCCTTTCAAGACGGAGGCCCAAAATTCTGTCCAAAGGGGGGCATGCCCTCCCAAGGAGGGAAAATCGAAATGCTTCAAGGTGAGGGAAAAGTCGTAGGGCCAGGTTTTCACAAAGGAACCCAGGAACACCGTGACGAAAACAGTCAGAATCAAGATGCAGGGAATCCAGCAATAGATGGTGAACGCCCATTTCTTGAATGGACGGGAGGGTTGAAGAAAGGGGCGCGCCTGACCGCTGATCAGGGCATAACTCTTCTTGGTCAGGTAATAGTTCAACAGGAAGGCTCCCACCGAGGGGATGAGCAGGATGACGCTGATCGTAGCCCCGAGATCGAACCGCTGCATCCCGATGACCTGCTGGTAGATCTCCGTTGCCAGGACACTATAATTTCCTCCGATGACGACGGGAACCCCAAAGTCCGTAATCGTCAGATTGAAGACAAGCGCTGCGGCACTCGCAATGCCATACTTGGCGGAGGGCAGCGTGACTTTGTAGAACGTCTTAAGGGCCGACGCCCCCAGGCTTTGGGCGGCCTCATCCAATCGGGTGTCCACCGCGGAGAGGGTCGTATAAAGGATGAAGAGGGCATTGGGGAAACAGTAAAGGCATTCGGCTGCAATAATCCCTGTAGCCCCGTAGATATTCCAGTCGGTATGGAGAAGATAGCGAGTCACCAGACCGTTGCGCCCAAACAGCAGGATGAGGGCCAATCCCTGGATGATCGACGGGGCGATGAGGGGAAGTGTCGAGATGGTATAGAAGAGTCCCTTCGAGGGAATCGTGGTACGGGTCAATCCATAGGCAAAGAAGAAGGCTGAAACGGTGGTAATCACCATCGTGACCACAGAGACATAGAGGCTATTCGTGAGAGACCGAAACATTCTGGGGTTGCTGAAATAGGCGACGTAGTTTTTGAGGGAGAGGGCCCCTTCTTTGTAGAAACTCAATCGGCAGATGTCGTAAACCGGATAGAGAAGGAAAAAGATGAGAATGGCCAGAAGAAAGCCCGTCACGAGCCAGGTCAACACGCGATCACTCAGGATTCCAGCGGCAGGCAGCCCCATTCGGATCGTTTCTGCCCGATTCATCCAGACTCTCCCTTCGCCGGATAGACGATAAAGGCCTCCGGTGGACAATAGAGGGTCACCGCTTCTCCCTGCTTCAATTGTTTTTGCTCAAATTCCCTTTCGATGACATCCGCAATGACCTCTTCTCCATCCACGTTGATCACCAACCGGACAGCAGCTCCCATGAACGTCACAACATCGATCTTTCCCTCGAGGATGTTCGAAGTCTCGAAATGGGCCGGCACGTCCCCGCGTCTGAAAACCTCGATCTTCTCAGGCCGAATGGCCAGAAAGACCTCTTCATTGGACAGGGACGCCATTCTTGAAACTCTCAATTCTCTCTTCCCGGTGCGAACGCGATCTTGCAGTTGAGTTCCTTTGAAGAAATTCGATGTCCCTACGAAATCGGCGACAAAGCTCGAGGCAGGATACTTGTAGATGTCGATGGGTCTCCCCACCTGACGGAATTGCCCCGCCTCCATCACCACGACCCTATCGGCGATCGAGAGGGCCTCCTCTTGGTCGTGAGTCACATAGATCATCGTTTTCTTCAGTTCTTGCTGAAGGCGCTTGATCTCCGCCCGCAAACGGACCCGGATCTTCGCATCGAGGGCGCTCAGGGGTTCGTCTAAAAGCAAGACCTGTGGATTGGGGGCCAACGCTCGAACCAGCGCCACCCGCTGTTGCTGTCCCCCGCTTAACTGGGCGGGATAGAGACGCCTCCAATCCCGAAGGCCGATCAGGTCGAGCATCTGGTCCACCCGCTCTTGAATCGCCTTCTTCGGCATCTTCCGAACCTTCAGGCCAAAGGCGATGTTCTCTTCCACGGTCATGTTCGGAAAAAGGGCGTAAGACTGGAAGACGATTCCGAATTCCCTCTTCTGAGGGAGGAGGTCATTGATGACCTTCCCATCGAAGATAATCTTTCCCTCCGTCACCGTCTCAAACCCCGTAATCATCCTGAGCACCGTGGTCTTTCCGCACCCGCTCGGTCCGAGGAAGCAGATAAACTCTCCCTCTTCAACCTCAAGATTGACTCGATCCACGGCGACGAGATTCCCGAACCGTTTGGTCACGTTTTCCAATCTGAGATTTCTACCCATGGCGTCCCTTAAATCACTTCCTCGCTATCCAACCCCCTCGATCTCAGCAGTGGCCGGGGAGTCCGCTGCTGTTTAGCTATCTAAATAGCTTTTCTAACGAAATTCCCCGATGAAGTCAATCCAAAAAAAGCTGAACCGTATTCGCAGCGCACAAAAAAGGGGCATCCCAGAGCGGGATGCCCCTCGAAGCCCACCGTGACTCTCATTTCGCGAAGAGGCTTTCCCATTTCTTCAAGATCTCGTCTCGCTGCTTCGCCTGCCAAGCAAAGTCCATCGGATAGAGTTTTATCTCGGACAGTTTGGGCATGTCGGGTCTCGAAGGAATGCCCGGCATGGTCACTCCCAGTTTGAACTCCGAATAGGCCTTCATTGCGCTCTCGCTGATCGCCCAATCGAGGAACTTCTTGGCTGCTTTTGGATTTTTCGCCCCCTTCAAAAGAGCGTTGGCTTCCACTTCATAGCCCGCCCCTTCCACTGGGAAGACGAACTCGACCGGAAATCCCTGTCTTTTCAGTTCACCCACCACAAAATCAAAGGAGCACCCCACGGCGAATTCTCCCTGAGCCGTCATCTTCGCCGGCCTCGAACCGCTCTTGATATACTGTCCGATGTTCTTATCCAGCTTTTTCAGAAATTCCCAGCCATCCTCTTTTCCTTCCTTCGCTCCGTACATCTGAAGAATGCTTGAAACCTGGAGGAAGCCGGTTCCCGAAGCCACAGGGTTCGGCATCGCGACCAGTCCCTTGAACCCAGGATGAAGCAGATCATTCCATCCTTTCGGCATAGGAAGTCCTTTTTCTTTCAGAATCTTTGTGTTCACGCAGAAGGCTGCGATATACATGTCGATGCCAGCATAATAATCCTTGGGGTGAACAAACCTCTTGTCCAGTTTTTCAACCCCCTTGGCTCTGTACGGCTCTAACATTCCAAGGAGGATAAACTGCTCCATGTTCGTCACGGCCCATCCCCAGATGCAGTCCGCCTGAGGGTTATCCTTCTCCGCCAACATCCTTGCGCCGAGCTCCCCAGTGGAGAGTCGGATGATATCGATGTCGAGATCCGGGAGCTCTTTTCTGGCCACCTCCAAGTACTTTACTGTCTCGTCCGTCTCCAGCGACGTGTAGACCGTCACCTTCTCTTTCGCCATAACCGTGACTGAAAGAAAAAGTCCCAAAACCACACTCAGTAGCACCGTCATTCCTCTTCTCTTCATATCGTTTCCTCCTCGTAGTAAGATATTTTGCATCTCGTTAAGATCCTATTCCTTCTCCCTGCCGAAACCCTCACCTCCCTTCCTCCCATCAAAGCTGACTCATCTTACATCGGAATCGAATTTTTTGTCAATAATTCATAGAACCCAAGGGGGAATACGTCAGTGGAGCATGGGGAAGATCGGGTCATCGGACAGGGGTCTCTTCGAGAATCTTACCAAGCGGACGACCTGAAATGATCATTTGGCAAAGGTCACTTCGCCCATGACAGGAGAGCCCTCCCAATTTCTAATTGAATTCTTCAAGCCAGGGGACAAGCGGAGGTTTCCGCCTATGAAATTTTCTCCACCCTGGCTGTCTGATTCCGTTAAATTTCCATTCAACTGTGAGCCATCTCAGCCGGATTCAAAATAGGATTGACAAAAAACTCTTTTTTATTCATGCTGTCAAACCGAGTGGAAAACTGTTGAAGCGGTGGGAAAACCATGGGAGTGGCAAACGGCTTAGAAAGGGGCACAAAAATGAAGGATCAAGCAAGGGTTGTTATCATCGGCGGTGGAATTACAGGCTGTAGCATTGCCTATCACCTGACGCAGATGGGCTGGAAGGATGTGGTCCTCCTCGACAAGGGCGAGCTAACGAGCGGAGCCACGTTCCATGCGGCTGGCCTGGTAGGTCAGTTACGGGCTTCCGTCAACATCACGAAAATGCTTAAATACAGTATCGAGCTCTACTCGCACCTGGAGAAAGAGACGGGGCAGCACACGGGCTGGAGCCAGGTCGGTGGTCTTCGAATTGCGTCTTCGAAAGACCGGATGGAAGAACTGCGTCGCTCTGCCGCCATGGCAAAGACATTTGGCCTTCCCATGGAATTGATCAGCCCGAAGGAAGCTTCTGAGCTCTTTCCGGTGATGGAAAGAAAGGGGATCGTGGGTGCAGCCTTCCTTCCCACGGACGGACAGATCGATCCGAGCGGCGTCACCTATGCGCTCGCCAAAGGAGCCCGAGAGAGGGGGGCGGAGATTCATACGGAGACCCGAGTAACGGGGATCACTCTGAAAAAGGGCGCCGTTTACGAAGTGGTCACGGAAAGAGGAAAAATCAAGGCCGAGATCGTTGTGAATGCAGCAGGCATCTGGGCTCCAGAGATAGGGAGAATGGTAGGGGTCTCCATTCCCATCATCCCTATGGAGCACCAGTATATCATTACCAAACCGATCGCTGGCGTCCGGAGGGGAATGCCCACCATGAGGGATCCGGATCTTTTGGTCTATTTTCGTGAGGAGATGGGGGGGCTCGTCATGGGAGGATACGAACATAATCCGATTCCATGGGGCCTGGACGGAATTCCACGAGATTTTACCAAGAAACTCCTCAAGTCCAACTACGAACATTTCGAACCCCTCTCTCGCCTTGCAATGAAACGCGTGCCCGTCATCGGCAAAGCCGAGATCATCACTTTGCTCAACGGACCCGAGGCATTCACCTCCGACGGGGATTTCATCCTCGGCGAATCGGCGGAGGTGAAGAATTTCTTTGTCGCTGCCGGCTTCTGTGCCCATGGAATAGCCGCAGGCGGAGGGGTGGGAAAGATGATGGCCGAATGGATCATCGAGGGGAGACCGAGCCTCGATCTCTGGCGCCTGGATATCCGCCGCCTTGGGGCGCACCACGGAAGCCAGAAGTATGTCCTGGACCGTGCCATCGAGGTCTACGCCCACCACTACTCCATCAGCTGGCCATACGAGGAGATGAAGTCGGCCAGGCCACTGCGTCTGAGTCCCCTTTACCATCGCCTCAAAAGGATGAGAGCCGTCTTCGGTGAGAAGGCAGGATGGGAGAGGCCGAACTGGTTTGCGCCCGAGGGGGTCCCGGCAAAGGACGAGTTGGGGTGGGAACTCCCGAATTGGTTCCGGCACGTCGGAGAGGAACACCAGAGCGTTCGAACGAAGGCCGGGATCATCGACCAGACATCCTTCGGCAAGATCGAAGTGAAAGGACCGGGAGCCCTTGATCTGCTCCAGAAGATCACAGACAACGAGATGAATAAGCCCGTCGGCTCGATCACCTACACTCAGATGCTCAACGAAAAGGGCGGGATCGAATGCGATCTGACGGTGAGTCGAATCGCTGAGGATTGCTTCTATCTCGTCACAGGGACAGCCTTCGTCAAACACGACCTGGACTGGATCCACAAACATCTCCCGGAGGATCATTCTGTAACGGTCATCGATGTCACTTCCTCCAAGGCCTGTATCACCCTGTGCGGACCTCAGGCTCGAAAGATCTTGCAGGCCCTGACGAAAGACGATCTCTCAAACGAGGGGTTCCCTTACATGACCTGCAAACAGATTAACCTCGGCTATGCCCCCGTTCTTGCGCTCCGAATCACCTATGTGGGAGAACTGGGTTGGGAACTCCACCTGCCGATCGAATACACCCTCCATGTTTATGATCTCCTCTGCGAGGCCGGAAAACCCTTTGGCCTTCGAAATGTGGGGTACCGGGCGATCGAATCACTACGACTCGAAAAAGGGTATCGTTATTGGAGCGGAGATATTTCTCCGGAATATACCCCCTTCGAGGCGGGGCTTGATTTCTGCGTCAAGATGGCCAAAGGCGAATTCATCGGGCGAGAGGCGCTCTTGATCCAAAAGGAGAGAGGAATCAGCCGGCGTCTCTGTTGTCTCACGATCGATACGGGACCCTTGATGCCCGTTGGCAAGGAAGCCATTCTCGACGGAGAGAAAGTGATCGGTATCGTCACCAGTGGGGGGTACGGACATACTATAAAGAAGCCTATCGCCTATGGATATCTTCCCATCGAATATTCGAAACCGGGAACCCGACTGCAGATCGAAGTCGCCGCAAAGAGGTACGATGCAACCGTTGAGAAAGAACCGCTCTACGATCCAGAGAACAAGAGAGTGAAAGCGTGAGACCGAGTTCGGAGTGAGGAAATCGGAGAGAGGAGTTGAAACTCGAAATCCGAAGCAAGCACGAATGTTCCAGTTACCGAATGACCAAAACAAACGTGCATCGTTTGAGATTTTGAGAACTTGGATTTGGGACTTAGGAAAAGGTAAGGTCATGGATTGAATCGACTACGAGGTCCGCCACCTTCTCCAACTCTTCTCGCGGCGTCACCCCTCCCTCGAGGACTCCAACCGTGAGAGCGACTCCTGCCCTCTTCCCTGCCATCATGTCGGCCACCGAGTCCCCCACAACCACGGTCTCTCCAGGATCGATCCGGAGTCGGCGGCAAATGGTCAAAACCGTCTCCGGATGGGGCTTCGGTTGACTCACCTCACCTGCGCAGAGGATCATGTCGAAGAGACCGTCCATGCCAAGATGCCTCAAGATGGCCTCCGTATCCTTACGCTCGTCATTCGTAGCCAAAGCCGTTCTCAACCCGTGCCTTCGCAACCGCTGAAGAAAGGGTTGAACGCCCTCCATAGGAACCACCTGTTCCCGCCAGTCACCATCGGCATCGGCTTCATCAAACGCTTGGACGACCCACTGCTTGGCTTCGTCCCATGGATACCCTCTTTGATAGAGGGCCATCGTTCCAATCACGATTTCATCCGATCTGGGTGAAACCGGACAGGGCCCTCTTGGATCGATCTTTCCAGTGGCAGGATCGATTCCCCACGATTTCAAAAGGAAGGCTCCGAGTTCCTGGTCGTCCGATCCTACTGCTTTCAGAAGATAGGAGACTCTCTTTCGAATCAACGGAACCCAAGTGGCGGAAAAATTGATGATCGTTCCATCTTTGTCGAAAATGACCAATCGGCACGGAATCCTTTTTCCCTGATGCTCGAATCCTACCACGGTACGTACCTCCTGTGCGTCACCTATCATAGAAGAGGCTTGAAAAGAATTCAACCGATATTATAAAGTATGGGCTCGTAGCAGAGGCACTGAATAGATCGATGCGGAGGTTGCAAATGAAAGGAAAACGCTTTGAGTCTGAAAGGCTTGACGAGGCATCGTTGAAGCGTTTAAGGGATTTGGCCAAATTGGCAAGGGGAGACATTTTGAAGATGACGACCCTGGCGGGGTCAGGACATCCCGGCGGATCCATGTCTTCGATCGACTTTTACCTCGTCCTCTATTCCTATGCCAACGTGGATCCGCACTCCCCTTACGATCCCTCCCGGGACAGGATTGTGATCAGCCATGGCCACACCTCCCCCGGGGCCTATGCCGCCTTGGGAAGGGTTGGATTTTTCCCGATCGACGCGGCCATTGTCAACTTCAGAAAGGCAGGAACTGCCTTCGAAGGACATGTCGAAAAGGATGTGCCCGGGATCGAATGGAACACCGGGAATTTGGGACAAGGCTTGTCGGCAGGATGTGGGTTTGCCCTTGCTTCCAAGGTCTTGAAGAGGGGATTCCATGTCTTCGTGGCCATGGGATGTGGGGAGCAACAGAAAGGACAGATCTCAGAAGCCCGGAGGTTCGCCGTCAAATATGGCCTTCACAATCTCACGGTGATCATCGATTATAACTGTCGACAGATTAGCGGCATTACCTGCGAGATCATGCCCCAGAACATCACAAAGAACTACGAGTCCGATGGGTGGAAGGTCATCGAGATCGATGGTCACAAATTCGAAGAGATCTATGGAGCTCTTCGCAGTGCAGTCCTCGCAAGCGGCCCTGTCATGATCTTCGCCCACACCACGATGGGGAAAGGTGTATCCTTCATGGAGGGGAAAGAAGAGTACCATGGAAGGGCCCTCACACTCGAGGAGTACAAAAAGGCGATCGAGGAGTTAGGTGTCGAAGACGACCTCGATCGTTACCACCAGATGCGCCAAAATGGGGAACTTTTCTATCCACCCCAACGACATCCCATCGAAATCCCTTCCATTCAAACGGGCAGCCCGAGGACCTATGAGAAGGACCAGAAACTGGATAACCGTTCCGCCTTCGGAAATGCCTTGGTCGATCTTGCCCAGGCGAACCTCAAGGAAGACGGGACCCTGCCCATGGTGGTATTCGATTGCGATTTGGCCCCCTCGACCAAGACCACGGCCTTTGCCAAGAGATTTCCGGCCTTCTTCTTCCAGGGGGGGATCCAGGAACACAACACAGCGACGATTGCGGGAGCCATCTCCACGGCTGGACTCCTCTCCTTCTTCGCTGACTTCGGCGTCTTCGGTATTGACGAGACCTACAACCAGCATCGACTCAACGACATCAACCGGACGAACCTAAAACTGATCTGCACCCACAATGGTCTCGACGTCGGTGAGGATGGCAACACGCACCAGTGCATCGACTACCTGGGAGTCATGAGGAACCTCTTCGGCTACAAGATCATCGCCCCGGCCGATCCGAACCAGACCGACCGCGTGATTCGATATGTGGCAAAGACGCCGGGAAACTTCATGGTGGCGATGGGCCGGTCAGTGACCCCCGTCATTCTCACCGAGGAGGGAACGCCTTTCTTCGGTCCCTCCTATGAGTTTCGCTATGGCCAAGCCGATTGGATCCGGAGGGGGAAGGATGGGGCAATTCTTACGACGGGGAATATGGTCTGGCGGGCGGTTCAGGCGTGGGAGGCCCTCCGCCAAAAGGGATTCGAAGTTAACGTACTCAGCATTCCTTGCCTGAGCGATCTCGATGTGGAAGCCATCGTCAGTGCAGCTCGAA
>FWPV01013671.1_pt1 | contig 12127 bp, 10 predicted proteins | sample 2228371 | NCBI WGS metagenome assembly FWPV01 (sample SAMEA103939776, study PRJEB20133) | metagenome | reverse complement strand
TCCTGGCTGCCCTGGCGCAACTCTCCCCGCGTCAGCGCGCCGTCATCGTGCAGCGCTACTACCTGGAAATGAGCGAAAAAGAAATGTCCGAACAACTGGACGTTGCGCCAGGGACGGTCAAATGGCTGCTCAACGCCGCCCGCGCCCGCCTGCGCGCCCTCCTGCGCCCGGAAAGGAGCGAACCATGACCCCCACCCCGCGCGAAATCCTCGATACCGCCGCCGCGACCCGCATCCCGGATAGCCTCGACCTGCTCACCTCGATTCTGGAACGCGCCTCCGCGCAAAACCGCCCAACCGAAAAACCGAACCACCGGAGTACCCTCATGCAAACCCTGCGCGCCAAACCCGCCTTACTGATTTTGTTCGTCCTGCTCGCCCTCAGCCTGCTTTCAGGCGTGGTCTATGCCGTCAGCCGCACGCTCGGTTACCTCCCCGGCGTAGGGATTGTGGAGCAGGGCGCGCCCATCCGCGTACTGGCAGCGCCGGTTGCCCAAACCCGCGATGCAATCACCGTCACTGTCACCAGCGTTACCCTCGCCAGCGATAAAACCGTCGTCACCTACGCCATCGAAAACGTCCCCTGGGAAGCCCTCTCGCACCAGGAAGACATCCCCGGCTGTTTGGGGCAGGAACACATCCGCCTGCCAGATGGGTCTTTGCTCACGTCAATCAGCGGCGGCGGCAGCGTCAGCGCGGATGGCAAATGGGAAACGCGCCTGGTCTATGCCGCCATCCCGCCCGAAATCAACGAAGCCGAATTCCTGCTCGATTGCATTCCCCAAACCCTGCCCGGCAAAGCCCCCGAAAACTGGCGGCTGCCCCTGCGCTTCGTCCCCGCCCCGCCCGACCTGACCGTTTTGCCGGTCGTGGAAATCGCCACCCCCACCCCTGCGCCCACCCTCAGCGTCGAGACGCCCATCTCGCCTGCGCCGCCCTTCCAGATTACCCAGGCGCTTCAGGTGGAAGACAACATCGTCATTCTGGGGCGCGTGATTCAGCCCGCCCAGGGATGGATTCAACTCCACCACGTCCACGTCACCGATGCCAGCGGTCAGCCGGTCTTCGTCACCCCGCCCACCCTGGACGGACTGCCCGATTACGATTGGGGCGTGCAATTCAAAGCCGGTCCACCCGCGCCCTTCACGCTCACCTTTGAAGGAGTCGTCCTGAGCACGCTGACAGAAGCCCAGGCAGAAATGATGTTCGACGCCGGGGCGTCTCCCTCCGCCGGTCAGGAATGGATTCTCAACCAGCCCATCGAAATCGGCGGGCGCATGGTCACCCTGGTCAGCATCTCCACCGATGGCGTTTCTGGCTACTCTTTTCAATTCTCCGCCGATTCCGACGTGATGGGTCTGAGCGTCGCAATTGACGGGTCCGACGCAACAGGCAGCGGGGGCGGCGGCGCGCCCGGACAGTTCTTCGCCTCCCTGATGTACGACACCCTGCCCACCGGCAGCCTGCGCCTGCGGCTGAGCAACCTGACCCTTGCCAGCCCGCTTCAGACCTGGAACCTGCCCTGGAACCCCGACCTGCCCGCCCAGCCCGAATCGCTCTACGGCATCCGCCTGGTGCTGGATCAATTCATCCCGCTGGACGACGGCTACTACCTCATCGGGCATACCGAAGCCAGCGACGGACGCATCCTCAAAGCCGCCCCCGCCGACTGGATGACCGCCACCGACGCCAGCGGTCAGCGCCTGGCGCTGGAGATGGCATCCTTCAGCGAAGTCATGCAACTCGTCCCCGCGCTGGACGAATCCACCTGGGTCTATCGGCTGCGCGGCAAAGCCTTTCAGGGCAATGTCACCCTGCGCCTGGGCAAAGTGAACGTCAGCCTGGCGCAGCCCGTCCCGCTCACCCTCGACCTGCGCCCCTACAACGTCTCTGCCTGGCAAGACATGCCCCCCGGCGCCGCCTACAAAACCGGGCTGATACCGCTCAACCTGCCGGGGCTCAGCGCCCAGCTCTATCGCGCCGCCGCCTTTCAGCAAGGCGACCTGCGCGGCTTCGAACTCGCCTTCGACGCCGACCCGCGCCTGGATGGCATTGTCTTCGAGATGGAATTTGGCGGCAGCGCCATGAGCAATTCCTACCGCGACCCCCAAAGCGGCGTGCTGCTGATTCAGGTTGCCACCGACCCCGCCCCGCCCATGCCCTTCCCGCTTACCGCCACCGGCTTGCGCCTGCGCGGCGACTGGACGGTGGACTGGACGCCGCCCGCGCCCCCGCCCGGCGCGACGCCCGTCTATGCGCCCCAGGCATGCCTGACGCTGGATACCGTCAAACAAGCCCTCGCCAACCCGCCTGCCCTGCCCCCCGGTCTGACGGGCAAACTGCTGCTCTCGCGCGGCGCGCTCTACCCCGACCCCTCCCTGTTCCGCTTCGACCTGAACGACCGCCGCGAAACCCCGCTCGTCTTTGGCAACGGCTCGCTCTCGCCCGATGGCGCAAAACTGGTCTATGCCGACCAGCAAGACCGCATCGCCGTGCTGGATATTGCCGCGCGTCAAATCACCCTGCTCACCAGCGGGCAACAAGACCTCGCCCCGCGCTGGTCGCCCGATAGCGCGTGGATAGCCTTCCAGCGCATCACCCCAAAAGGGCAAAACATCTTCGTCATGCCCGCCAATGGCAGCGCCCCCCGCCAACTCACCGACCAGACCGGCTACGCCAGCATTGCAGGCTGGACAACCGATGGGAATTCCCTGCTCATCCAGGACGGCGCATCCATCGAACTGCTCAGCATCGCCGACGGCGCACGCCGCGTTCTGCTCCAGACGGAATATGACCCTTACGGCGCGTTCACCGCAGCCCTCTCGCCCGACGGCAACTGGCTGGCTTACCTGGAAAAAGTCCCCGGCGCCATGGCGCCCGGCATCTACTTGAAAGCCCTGCCCAATGGCGAACCGCGCCTGCTGGCGCAATTGGAACACTGGATGCCCCTGCAGCCTGTCTTCAGCCCCGATTCGCGCTGGCTGGCGTTGGGCGTGATGAACACCGACCTGCCCGATACGCCCGTCGCCACCGTGCTCGTCCCGCTGGGCGGCTTGACCCTCTGCCCCGCCTACCCGCTGCCCATCTCTGGCATAATAAGCGAGTGGAGACCGTAACGCCCTCATGCTTCTCGAACTGCCCTACCCGCTCCTGCTTGCCCCGCTGCCTTTCGCTCTTTATGCCCTGCGGCGGCGCGGCTGGCGCTTGCTGCTGCCTTTCGCCGCTTTTTGGGTCTATTGCATTGCCCTGGTGAACGCCGTCTTGTTCCCGCTCGTCCTGCCAGGGGCAGAAGAACGCGCCCCCTCGCTCTGGGCGCAGATGGAACAATTGCGCCTTCACGGGCTGAACCTGATTCCGCTCTACTTCAGCAACTGCTGGAACCTGCCCCGCCCGTGCGCCATCGGGATTCTCGCAAACCTGCTGATGACCGTCCCCTTTGGGATGCTCTACCCGCTCCTGCGCCCCCTGCCCGCCCGGCGGGTTGCGCTGCTTGCCCTGGTGGTCGGGCTCGGCGCCGAACTCGCCCAACTGCTCACCATGCTGCTACTCGGCGTCAACTACCGTTCGGTGGACATCAACGACACCCTGCTCAATGCGCTGGGGGTGATGGCAGGGTATGGACTGCTGCGGTTGGGGCAACATTTTCGCCGCTTTCTCCCCTCCTGGCAAGAAAGGGATTGGGGGAAGCCCCGCAAAGCGGGGTGAGGTGCGCCTGACCTTGCTAACATCAATTGGGATAAGCGTCCCGAAGGCTGATTTTTTCTCGCGTCGCGCTTGAAGGAAAGCCTTCGGGACGTTGAAAAGACCATCCCAAATTCAAGTTTGTTACTTTCCCGTCCCAACCCCGATATATCCCATAGATGAACCCCACCGACCCGCACGCCTTCGCCGCGCTCTACCGCCAGCACCTGCCCGCCGTCTATCGCTACCTGTACCGGCGGGTGGGCAATGCCGCCGAAGCCGAAGACCTGACCGCCCAAACCTTCACCGAAGCGCTGAATGGCATCCTGCGCGGGCGCTTCCAACCCGGCGGGAACTTCCCTGCTTTTCTGTTCACTATCGCCCGCCGCCGCATCGCCGATTTCTACCGCCAGCGCCCCGAAGCCCCGCTCAATGAACGCCCCGACCCCGAACCAGGGCTGCTCACCGCGCTTGAAGCCCGCCAGGACATTCAACGCCTGCAAACCCTGCTCACCCAACTGGATGAAGACAAGCGCGAACTGTTGCGCCTGCGCTTTGCCGCCGGGCTGAGTTTTGCCGAAATTGCCCTGCTAGAAGGCAAAAGCGAAGCCGCCGTCAAGATGAGCCTGTACCGCACCCTCGACTGGCTGCGCGACCATTGGGAGGCTGAAAATGAATAACCTGAACCCAACCCTGCCCCCCGACTTGCAAAAAGCGCTCAGCGACTACCACGCCGCGCCCCAACCCAACCCTAACTTTGCCACCCGCCTGGAAGAGCAACTGCTGGCGCAAGTTTCCGCATCCATCCTCAACCGCCCAACCGAAAAACCGAACCACCGGAGTACCCTCATGCAAACCCTGCGCGCCCGCCCTGCATTGGCACTTCTGCTTGCGATTCTCGCCCTGACCCTGCTCACCGGCGCGGCGTATGCCCTTGGGCGGCTGGCAGGCTTTATTCCAGGCTTTGGCTTCGTACAGGATGCCAGCCAAGCGCAGATTCTTGATGAACCCATCACCGCCCCCTGGGATGACCTGACCCTCCAGGTCACCCACGCCACAGGTGATGAAACCCGTTTTTGGGTGCAAGCCACCCTCAGCCGTCCGCCTTATCCTCAGGCTGTTTACGACGCCGAAATCACCCTGCCCGACGGCGCGACGCGCCGCTTGCAGCAAGCCAGTTGGCGCGATGAACCCGATGGGCGCGTCAGCCTGCTCTTTCAGTTCCCGCCCCTGCCCGCGGGGGTGCGCCATCTCACCCTGCAGGTACGCTATTCGCCGACAGGCAACGCCGGCTGGACGCGCCTCAGCCTCCCCCTGCGCCTGCGCCCCCTACACGCCGATGAAATCATCCCTGCCCTGCCCGATTCCCCTGCTACTCCGCTGATGAGCGAAACGCAAGACGGACTGACCCTGGTGCTGGAAAACATCGCCCCCGCCAGCGACAAAACCGTGCTGCAAGTTGCCCTGCGCCCCAGCCAGCCCCAAACCCGGCTCAATGGCGACTGGAACGTCACCCTGCGCGACCTGGACGGGCGCATGTATCCGCTCGTCAACATCACCCCAGACGGGTCTGATGGGCGAGTCAAAACCTACGAAACCGTCCCGTTCAAAGGGGGCGAGATGCTCATCCTCAGCCTGTCCTTCTTCCCCGACCCGCACGCCCTGCCGCTCTCGGTAGATTTCTCGGCAGATGCGCCTTCCTTCACCTTCGACCCCGGCCCTAATCCACAAGTTGGTCAAAGCTGGCAGCTGAACGAAACCCTGCAGGCGGGCGCGTTCACCCTGCGCCTGGTTGGCGCGCAGGCGGTTTCTAACAGCGAAATTGTCTTTTTCTTCGAGCCAGGCGAGCCGCTTACCGGCGTCATGCTTTACAGCCAGACAGCCACCGGCGCAGGCGGCGAAACCCATGCCCGCGATGGATTGCTCAGCGCCCCGGTGCGCTTTGCTTCGCTCCCCAGACAGCCTATCGAACTCTCCATCATTCGCGTCTACTACACCGCGCGCGGCGACTGGCAAATCGGCTGGCGCGCGCCATCTGCCCCGCTGGGCGTTCAGGCAAGAGGCACGCCCGCGCCCACCCCCGCCAGCCTGCCATCCCCAACGCCTTTCGCCTCCAACGACCCGCTCGTGATGGAAGTGTACGCCCTATCCCGGCAATTCGACGCCGCTTTCCAAAACGGACCAGGCTGGGTGCGGATACTCACCCAAACCGAATCGCGCCCGCAGGCGGGGCGTGTTTTCCCGCCCGACTTCATCACCAGCGAACAATGGCTGGAACTGGATGCCGAAGGCTACGTCATCCGCGCCTTGTGGACCGACCGCGACGCCGCGGGTAAGGTCATTCAGCAATCGGGCACGGTGGGCAACTATTCGCTCAACTTCACCACGGGCGAGTCTGGCTATAACGAATATGCGCGTTACCCCTTCTCGATGGACATCCTGTTGCCTCTGCTCCAATCCGCCGCGCAATATCAGACGACCATTGCCCACGAAGAGACGCAGTGCGAAGACGGCGCGCCCTGCCTGCTGGTCACCCTCACCGAACCCTTCGCTGCGCCCATCCAAAACCCCGGCGAAAGTGTGGCCTTCAGCGGCGCATTCACCAAAACATGGATAGACCGCCAAAGCGGGCTTCAGCGCCAGCAGCAAAACGGCTGGATATTGGCAGACGGTCGTTTTTTAGTCAATTCAACCTACCGAATCCTGCAGGTCGAAAAGTTGAACGCCCCGCCAGACGAAATTCTGCGCATCATCACCGGAATCATTCTCCCCTGACCAGCGCCTGGATAAAAACAGAGGCGCATTACCCTAATGGAAACGTGAGGGTAAGGGTGCTGCCCTTAGCAACCTGGCTTTCAAGCTTAATTGCGCCGCCCATTTTTTCTGTCAAAGACCGGGCGATGGGAAGCCCCAGCCCAAAGCCTGGCACGTTCAGGCTGTCTTCGCCGCGATAGAAGCGGTCGAAGATATGGGCAAGCGTTTCGGGGGGAATGCCAGGGCCTTCGTCCTGGATGCGAATTTCAACCTGATTCCCATTCTGGGCAGACACAACCTGAATTGCGCCGCGCGTGTGCTTGAGGGCGTTATCCAGCCCGATGAGCAAAATCTGCTTCAGGGCGTCGCGGTCGCCTTTGATGGTGAACGGCTCGGCATGCAGGCGGATATCGCGCTGAGGGTCGAGGGCGCGCGCCTGGCGGCAGGCTTCTTCCAACACGGGCAACAGGTCGAGCGGTTCGCGGGTAAGGTTACGCCCGGCATCGGCGCGGGCCAGCATGAGCAGGGCATTGACCAGGCGAATGAGACGGTCGCTCTCTTCGGCGCTGTCAGAGAGAATATCGGCGCGCTCTGCTTCAGGCAGGGGCGGCTGGCGGCGCAGTAAGTCCAGGTTGCCGCGCAGGGTGGTAAGCGGCGTGCGCAATTCGTGAGAGACATCGGCCGCAAAGTTGTCATCGCTGCCAAAGTCATAACCCCACACTTCGATAAGAATGCGGCTGCGTTCCAGCACCTGACGGGGATGGCGCATGAATAAATGCAGCAGGTTAAATTCGGTAACATTATCTTTGACTTGACACGCAGATGAAACTGTCTTTATTCACACCCCAAAATGGAAACACGCCGGGCGCTGCCTCAGCGTGTTCAAAGGTTCAGGCGCAGGAGATGGAAGAAGTCCTATCGGCGCAGCAACGGCCCCCACTGCGCCGATAAAAAACAGGACAGGTGAAGGGAGAGCAAACAGGCCGGAACTGGGCTGCCAGGCTCAAGCGCTAAAATCAGGTTGACTTTAGCGCGCAGGCTGGCTTTCGAGATGCGCAATCACATCTGCAGCCTGGGCAAAATCCAGGCAGGTTTCAGCCACCGCGCGCGAACCAGCCAGGCTCCACTGCCGAATGAAGTCCTTCACTTCCGGAATAAGCGCCGGGGCCATGCTAAATTCGTCCAATCCTAGCCCCAGCAAAAGCGGCACGGCGCGCTTATCCCCGGCCAATTCGCCGCACATTCCCACCCAAATCCCGGCTTTGTGTCCGGCTTCGATCACACGTGCAATCAGGCGCAGCACAGATGGGTCAAACGCATTCGAGAGGTGTGCAACACGTTTATTGGTGCGTTCGGCAGCCAGCGTGTACTGCGTCAGGTCATTTGTGCCAATGCTAAAGAAATCCACCACTTTGGCCAGATGATCGGCCATAAGCGCCGCAGAGGGGATTTCTATCATGATGCCTACTTTAATCTTCTGCGCATACGGCGTAGCGCGGTCTTGCAATTCCTTGCGGGCTTCATCCAGTAGGGCGCGCGCTTGCTGCACCTCTTGCAGCGTGGCGATCATGGGGAACATAATGCGGACATCATGCCCAACAGCTGCGCGTAAAATGGCGCGCAATTGGGTTTTGAAAAATGGCGGGTTATCCAGGCACATTCGTATGGCGCGCCAGCCTAAAAAGGGATTTTCTTCGCGCCCCAGGTCAATGTAAGGCAGGTCTTTATCGCCCCCTACGTCCAGCGTGCGAATGACGACTGGACGGTCTCCCATGACCTCGAAAATGGCTTTGTAGGCGCGGTATTGTTCTTCTTCGTCTGGTTCGGTTTGGCGGTCAAGGTAAAGAAATTCGGTGCGCAATAAACCGATCCCTTCCGCACCGCTTTCGATGGCTTTGCGCGCATCTTCCAGGCTGCCAACATTAGCCGCCACTTCTATTTGCTTGCCATCCTGAGTCATGGCTGGCTGATGGGCCCGAGCGCGCGCCTGAGTCGCGCGATGACGTTCAACGGCTTGAACGCGCTCATAGTGGCGCAAAGTTTCGGCATCTGGCTCAATGATAACCTGCCCCCGTACCGCATCCAGAATAAGCAAACTGCCCTGGCGGATATGGGTAAGATGCACCCCCGTACCCACCACCGCCGGAATGCCCAACGATTTTGCCAGAATAGCCGTATGAGACGTAGGGCCGCCTTCGGCGGTGCAAAAACCGAGCAGACGGGTTTTATCGAACAGCACAGTGTCCGACGGCGTCAGGTCAGAAGCGACCAGAATAACCGGCTGCTGCAGGGTAAGGTCTGGCTGCGGTTTGCCCAGCAAAACGCGTAAACAGCGCCGGGCGACGTCGCGAATATCAGCAGCGCGGGCGCGAAGGTATTCATCCTCCAGGGATTCCAGCTGCACGGCATAGCGCTCTGCATTCTCCATCAGAGCGTTTTCCGCATTTATTCCCTCTTGCAAAATGGCGTTCTGAATAGCGCTCTGCAAGTCTGGGTCTTGCAGCATTTGCAGATGCGCCTCAAAAATCGCCGCTTCATCAGCCGTCAGTTCGACCTGAGCGCGTGCATAAATCGCTTCCAACTCCTCTTCAGCCGCGCGAAAAGCAGCCAGCATGCGCTGCCACTCGGCTTGCCTGTCTGTCACTGTGCAAGGCGAAAAATGCAAGTCTTCAGGCTCAAAGATATACGCCGGGCCAATTGCAATGCCTGGAGAAGCGCCAATTCCCTGAAGTGTTTCCATAAAAATCATTCACGCATCTTACCTGGAACGTCTCGAAGATTCGCAGAAAGCAGGTTTGGTCTGGCGTAGTACACGCCTTCGGGACGGTGTGTAACATCAGTTATCAGATTCGCCGAAATCTGACTCAATTAATGCCTGTAAGGCCTGCAAAGCCGCTTCGGCATCCGGGCCTTCGGCGCGTAGCGTAATCTGCGCGCCCTGGTTAACGCCTAACGCCAAAACACCAAGGATACTTTTGGCATTGGACTGCTTTTCACCGTGCGAAACAGTGATGGTTGATTGAAATTTGGCGGCCTCGCGCACAAAAAGGCTAGCCGGACGGGCATGCAACCCAACTTTATTTTTGATGATGAGCGTGAGTTCGGGCATGGCGTGAGTAATTTTTTTTATTGGCGTGTGAATGCTTCTGCCAGAATTTCGGGTTGGAAAATTTTTCTAAGCGTGGCTTCAGTGTTCAGGTACAGGCGCACGCTATTGGGCGGTGTAATGAAGGGAAGCGATACGCTTTGCAGCGCCGCTTGCCAGGGCAACGTAACACGCGAAAGAAACTTTGTAACCTGACGTTTATTTTTTCCTTGCAATTGCGCGCCATACTCTTTTTGCAAATGCTCCAGAAAAAACTGCAACGTCATCTGAAAATTACGCCGGGCCAGCACAACCAATAGCGCGTAAATCAATATCAAGCCATTGATCCATAGCGCATTGGCAATATACTGGTCTAACAACCAGTTACCCCACGAACCAATCATCGAGCGCAAAATGGCATCTATCATGGCGTGATAAGGTCAATCCGCCGGGGCAGACACAGGTATTTACTTGGTCCGCCCCGGCGTTAATCAGGAGAAAACGATAGTCGAGAGAGGGGCTTTAGTCGCCAGGCGCGCCAGCGGCGACTTCCCAGGCTTTCTGATTCTTCAGGTAGAAGAACATGGCCACGCCCAACAGGACTGCCAGCAACACCAGGCCGCCAACGTTCAGCAACTGGGTCAGCGTGGTGAAGAGGAAGCCAGGCCACAGGAAGCCATCTGCAATGCTGGTAATGCGCACTGCATCCGGCGGAATAGCAAAGTTGGCGCTGCGGGCAGCCGCAGTGAAGAAATCGGCAATGCCAGTAGCAAAGTAGAAGCCAACGCCCAGCTGTAGCGTACCGGCAATCACCATGCGGACGATGTTTCCGCGCATGAGCGGCGCAAACAGCGCAACCACGAAGGGGATAACCGCCAGGTCAGCGAACAGGATGACGCGGTTGCCAGGCAGGATGATGGAGAGCAGGATAGCAATCGGAACCAGCAAGAGCGAGGAGGAAATCGCCGCGGGATGACCAACCAGGATGGCTGAATCGAGCCCGATGTAGATTTCACGCCCGGCAGCGTGCTTCTGCATGAACTCGCGCGCGGCTTCCGAAATCGGGATCAGACCTTCCATCAAGATTTGCACCATGCGGGGCAGCAGGAGCATCACCGCCGCCAGGTTCATGCCCGTGCCAAGAACTTTGGTGATAATCGTGACGGTATCTCCTGCATTGAAGAACGCCAAGATGCCCAGCACGATACCGATGACCAGACCAAGGATGACCGGTTCGCCCATCACGCCCCAGTTCTTACGAATGGTTTCGGGGTCGGCTTCGACGTCCTTCAAACCAGGAATGCGATCCACAATCCAGTTAGTGACAATCGCAAAGGGAACGCCCGGCGCAGAAGTAAGGTGAGGAATGGAAATGCCCGGCGTACCATAGAAAGATTGCACCGCTTTGGCGGTCCAGTCTGCCAGGAAGAGCGCCAACGCAGCGGCGATTGCGGCAGCAATCAACCCATACACCAGGTTGTTGCCTGTCACCACGTACACCAGGGAACCCAAAAAGGCGAAATGCCAGAAGTTCCATATATCAATGTTCATCGTTTTGGTCAGGCGAAGCCCCAGGAAAACGATGTTGACCAGGATGGCAAGTGGGATAACCCACAACCCCACCGGGCTGCCAAAGGCAATCGCGGCGGCAGAGGGCCAGCCCATGTCCATCACGTCGCGTTGAATGCCCAAATTGCTGACGATGGCCTGCCCAACCTCAGTCAGGTTGGTCCACATCAAACCAATGACCAGGCCAATACCAATGAAGGCAATGCCGATGGTGACTGCTGCGCGGAACGCGCGCCCGGGTTTTGCGCCCAAAATCACCGCAAAAAGAAAGATGATGATGGGCAGCAACACAGTCGAGCCGAGCGTATCAATAACGGCTTTCAAACCAGCGAGAAAACTTTCCATCTTGCCCTACTCCTTTCCTTGGGTTTTAGTGAGAAAACAGAAACAAAAAGTGGAAACTGGTGAGGTTATTTTTCTTCAAGCGCTTTGACAATTTGCTCAATAACCGCCTCCTTTCCAATGCCAGTGAGAAAAGCAAGTGTCTGAATGACCGGCACGCCCAGATTCGTAGGGACGGGCGTGGTGGTAACCACCAGGTCCATGCCCTCTACCAGGCTGGCAACTTCGCTGGCCTTGCACTGTCGGGTAATGACCTCAATACCGCGCTCCTTCATCGCTTCTTCGACGGCTTTGGCAACGACGGTGGATGTGGCAATCGCGGTACCACAGGCTATTAGGATTCGTTTGGGTTGTGGCATCTGGTTCTCTCCTGATTCTAGGGATATTCACATAAACAAAACGCAGCCGCCCAACAAGTGGGTGACTGCGTCAGGCTTTTCGCAGGGTTTCGCGCACCTGGAACAGGTTGCGGGCATTCATCAATTGTTCAACAAGATCTGGCTTTTGCAACACTTGAGAAACCTGTTGAAGCATCTCAATTTGCGATTTGGGCTGGTCGAGCGCGAGCAAAAAGACCAGCTGCACCGGCACCTCTTCGTCTGGAGCAATCATATTGCGGAACATGACAGGGCGCGTGAGGGTAGCCATAGCAATGCCGGGCTTAATCACATGGTCAACGTCGGTATGTGGAATGGCT
>FWPV01013670.1_pt1 | contig 12129 bp, 9 predicted proteins | sample 2228371 | NCBI WGS metagenome assembly FWPV01 (sample SAMEA103939776, study PRJEB20133) | metagenome | reverse complement strand
CTCGCGGAACTGGAAGAACCCTGCGCCCGCAGGGCGCTCCTTCTTGGCGATGACCGTTCCGGCGGCATCCGGGTCACTGGTCGTCCCGTCCACCACCTTCACTTCCCACCAAGCGGTATCGTTGGACTGCTGCACGCCGCCCATGAAGCCGCCCGACACCGTGTAGGTGGCGCCCGGGGTCACGCTGAACGACTGATACGCGCCCACGTGGAAGTTGGCGTGCCCCATCGTGTCGGTGGCCAGGAAGTAGTTGCCGCTGAACGGGATGCCGGTGCCGGTGAACGTGCTGTATCCGGTCTTCCGGTCCAGCATCGGGGCTCCTGTGCCCCATCCGGCCCACCAGTAGGTGGTCACGGTCCAGCCGGGGACCCAGCCCGGGATGCCGAAGTTGTCATCTTCGAAGTCGCCGTTGACCAGCAGGTTGGCCGAGGCGCTCGCGGCGACCACAAACGCAGCCGCCAGAGAGAGTGTCACCCAGAGTGCTGTTCGTTTCATGTCGAACCCTCTTCTCCTTCAGGTATGTACCGGGCGCAGGGAGCGCCCTCTCGCAAGCGAGCCTCTTGGCGGGCTCCTCTTTTGCCCAGTGCTTTCAGCATAAAACACACAGCCTTAGCGGTCAAGCGGCAGAGGAATATTTCCGTTGTTTGAAGGCGCAAAACCAGCAATTGTACGGGGTCCGGCGGGCCCCTCCGTGCAAAGGGCTGGAAACCCTTCCGGCCTCAGGCAGGACGGAAAGCCCCCGGCCGGTGACGCTCCGGGGGTCCCTTCAGACCGGAGTCTGCGCCGGCTGCCGGCTCAGTCCAGATAGTCCCAGCCGGTGGTCCACAGATACCGGACGTTGGCGCTGCCGGCTTTGCGCGCGCCCATCACGCCCGTGACCTTCACGTAGCGTCCTTCGTCCGGGACCGCCCCCGGGAAGCCGAAGAACGACGGCGGACGGCAGCGGATGCCGGGAAAGCCGGACCCGTCGGTCAACCCCGAGCCGTCATCCACATAGAACCCGCCTTCCTCGAAGCTCCCCGATGCGCTCTGCGTAACGCGCCCGGTCAGCGTGACCAGAAGGCCGATGTTGTTGAGGCCCTGTGCCGACGCCCCGGACGCGGCGTCGTCGGTCACCCCGGGCTGCAGCCCGAACCTGCCGCCCCCGGAGGCGGCGCCTGTCATCGTCAGGGGCTCCGGGATGCCGGCGCCGCCCGGGTTCACCGAGACCTCGGACGCCCGGATGACCACCTCCGCGCCCTCCACCGCCACCTTCCCGGTGATGCTCACGTCGTCCCCGGGTGTCACTTCAGAAGGCCAAAGCACCCGGATGCCCGAGGAACGGTCCGGCGACTCGACGGCGAAGGCGAACGGCGCCACCTGGTCGTCGTGGAACTGCGCCGTCACGATGGCCGAGGCGACCTCCACGGGGGCCGATGCGGTGGACTGCTTGGCGGCTGCCAGCGTGGTGACCGGCGGCAGCAGCGTGGACACCCAGACATTGTCCATGAACACCGTTCCCGAGACGGCTGCCGGGCCGTCGGGGGCCTCGTCCACCATCCCCACCGCAAAAGCAGTGGGCCTCACGAAATAGCTGGCGATGTCGAGGTCGGAGAGGCGGGCGAACCTGTTCTCCTGCTCCGTGAAGCTCGCCTGACGCGTCACCAGTGTCACGCTCTCGGACTCGATGAGCCCGAAGTCGATGCCCACGTGCCGCCAGTGGGTCTTGTCCTCGGGTGCGGCGAAATTGCCCGCCCCCACGGGAAGATACGTGTCCGTCCACTGCTCCCACTCGGGATGCTCCGGGATGCCGACGATGCGGAAGGCGAACTTCGTCTGCTTGGGGTCGGCATAGTTGAAGGTGTGCGGAGCGAAGTCTATCCAGGCCTCCCCGCCGCCCGTCTTCTCGAAATACAGCCGTATCCCGAAGCCCAGGTTGCTCTGCCAGTTCTTGCTCCACCAGTACTGGACGTCCACGCGGACCCTGCGCGGCTCGCTCAGTTCCGGCACCGGGTGCTTCAGCAGGATCTGCAGGCGGTTGACGCCGTCGCCCACATCGTCCCCGTTCCCGTTGATGTCGAACCACACGCTCTGCATGTGATAGGGCTGGGGACCGTCCAGATATACCCCGCTGCGATACTGCGTGTCCGCATACGGCCACGAACCGCCCAGGTAGCCCGCGTTGTAGCCGGCGCCGCTGTTCGTGTAGTCGTCGTTCTCGCGGATGGGGTTGTCCGAGGCATACTGCGGGGGCTTGGGGGTGAACGCCGACTGGCCGTTCTTGCCCGAGACCACCCACGCCAGAGGATTGGGTCCGATGCTCGTCCATCCCCGTCCGTAGTCGCGGACGAGATACGGCTGAGAACCGGCCCTCGAGTAGTCGCCCGCGGGAGGGCCGTAGCCCCAGCCCTCGTAGAACACCTTGTTTCCAGCCCCGTATTCGATGCCGGGGTCCCAGCAGTTGTTCTGTGCCGGCTGAGCCAGGCAGCTGCCCGCGGTCACTGCGAAAGCCGCGGCGGCCCAGAGGATCCTGCCCATCTGAACTCCTCCTTTTCCCTCTCCGGGCATTCTACGTCAGGTGCCAGCCGCGCCCGCGCCCGGTCCGGGCCGCTGTCCTTCCGGTTCAATGGTAGGACCATTGCCTCCGTGTGTCAAGAAGGAATCCGCCTTTCGGGCCTTTCCTGCTCTGCCCCGCGCCGATGGGGGAGGAGAGAGGTTGCGGGCCGCATAACTCCCCGGCCGGTGTCCGACTGCGCGGCGGACCGCCGCCGCGGGGCGTTCCCTACACGGAGGCGTCTATCTTGAGCCGCTCACATCCCATGCCGTATCGCATCATCTGGACCTGGGACAGCTGGGTCTGCGACCCCTTCAGCGCCGCAAGCTACGTCTCGGAATACCGGGCCCTCATCGACTTCGCCGCCCGCACCGGCTACAACGCCGTCATCATCTGGGGGTTCGTGGATGGCCGGCACGGAGGCGTCGACGCGGCCCGCGAGGTGGCGGAGTACGGCGCTTCGAAGGACGTCCGCATCCTTCCCGGTGTGGGCGCGGGTGGGTATCACGGCTTCAGCATCACGCCGGGTCTGCCGTTCAACCTGGACGACCTGCTTCGGGAAAAGCCGCACCTCCGGTCGCATATCCGGGGAAGCCGGCGCGTGGTGGACCACGCGGCATGCCTGCACCAGCCGGAGTTCCGGGAGTGGCTCCGCGACGGCGCTGCCTGGCTGGCCTCCACCTTCCCCATCGGAGGGGTGAACATCGAGACGAACGAGATGGACTGGATCTGCGACTGCGAGCTGGCCGCACAGGCCACCCGGCAGGAGCCCAACCGTCTCAGATACGCCAATTCCTACTCGGACCTCGCCATCGCCGTCCCCATCGTCTTCGACGAGGTCCGCCGCGAGCGGCCCGATGCCTGGGTCACGTACGCCACCTACGAGCCCGCCTGGTTCCGGCGGACCGAGGATGTCTGGCTCCTGCAGAAGCTTCCCCGCGAGGCCATCGCCCAGTGGAACACGGAGCTTGACTGCGACACCTCCGTGCCGCCTCCGGTGGCCCACAACGTCTCGCTCATCCATTCCGGCGGATGGTCCTACCACCTGGACGCCTTTCCGCCCGAATGGACCTTCACGCAGTACCGCTGCTTCTGGCCGCTGCTGCGGGAGGCGCGCCGGTTCGGCGCAAACCAGCGCGCCATGGGGGTGGAAGGGCTGGTGCTCGGATGCGCGGGCTCGGCCGCGATGCCCGACAACGAGGCCAACTATCTGGCATACCTGGAGTTCGCGCGGGAGCCGGAGATGGACTTCGAGACCTTCGGCAGCCGCTTCCTGAGCCCGCTCTACGGAGAGAAGGCCGCTCCCCTTGTGCTGCGGCTGATGCTCGCGCAGGAGGACCTGCACCCGCGGATGGCGCCGGTCTGGCGCGGTTGGACGCACTTCCTGCGCGAGGGAGCGCCGTCCCGGCCGCTGCTGGAGGCGGAAGAGAGCCTGCTGCGTGAATGGGAGGGCCAGCTGGAGTGCGCCCGCAAGGCTCGCGAGGCTGCCTCGCCGGACGGCGCCGCGCGTCTGGACGTCGCCATCCGGGTGCTGGACGAGTATCTCCGCATCGGGCGCCTCTCGCGGAGCGCCGCCGCTGCCGCGCTGATGCGCGAACAGGACAGCCCGGCCGGACAGCGCGACGTCCGCCTGCTCGACGCGGCGCGCGTGCTCACCGCGGAATACGGGCTGCCCGAGGAGCTCTACGGGTTGCGGACGCAGGACTGAGCCGCCCGGCGGCTCAGCTCCCGCGTTCCAGCAGATAGGGGCCTATCTCTTCCAGCACGCTCTTTGCCGGCGTGGCGGGAAGGTTGGCAAGGTGCTTCCCGGCGATCTCCACCTGCTCCGCCGCCAGGGTCAGGCACTGCTCCGCCACGTCCATCTCCAGAGCCTTGCGGGTCAGGAAGTTGACGTCCTCCGGCGAGAGCCGCCTCTGGAACGCCTTCTCCAGCAGGCTTTCGCGCACTTCCGGCGATATCTCCCGGAGGGCAAGGATGTACGGCAGAGTCACCTTCCCGTCCAGCAGGTCCGCGCCCACCGGCTTGCCCACCGACGCGCGGTCGCCCACCAGGTCCAGCAGGTCGTCCGTGAGCTGGAAGACCAGTCCGATGCGCTCGCCGTAGCGCGCCAGCGATTCGATGATGTCATCTGGAGCATCGACGCAGATGCCTCCCACCTCGGCGCAGGCCGAGATGAGCCGGGCGGTCTTCAGGTCGATCATGTGCCAGTACTGGGACTCCAGCTCTCCCAGCGACCCCCGCATCACCAGCTCCAGCACCTCGCCTTCCGCCAGCGCCACGGTCACGGTGGCCATCCTCTTGATGATGCGGTCGTCCCCGTCGCGCGCCATCACGCCGAAGGACCGCGCAAAGAGGTAGTCTCCCACCAGCACCGACACCTTGTTGCCGGAAAGGGCATTCGCGCTGGCCGTCCCCCGTCGGGAGTCCGCGCCGTCCACCACGTCGTCGTGCATCAGCGTGGCCAGATGCAGAAGCTCCACTCCCGCCGCCAGCTGGATGGGGCGGGAGATGTCCGCGTCCGGGTCGGCCGCCAGCGCCCCCAGCACCACCAGCGCGGGGCGGAAACGCTTCCCCCCGGCGGAAACGCAGTGCTGGCATAGCCCGGTGATGGAGCGGATGCGCGACTCCACCTCGGACTGCAGCAGGGCCTCCACCTCCGCCAGAGACCCTTCCAGGAACTCCAGCCACGGAGGCGCCGTGCCCGTGCGGCGTCTCAGCCGCCTCAAGGCTTCGTCCCGGTGTAGATGCAAACCGCGCCCCCTGCCAGGTTGCGAATGCCGATATCCGTGAAACCCGCTTGCCGCATCAGACGGGTGACTCCCTCTCTTGGATGAAACGCCGCCAGCGATGCCGGCAGCCAGCGGTACGCCCGCCGCTCGCCGCGCAGCAGCGTCGCCAGCCGCGGCAGCGCCTTCTCGAAGTACCAGAAGAACAGCGGCCGGTACGGCCACCACTGGGGCCCTGCTATCTCGAGCGCCACCAGCCTTCCTCCCGGCGCAAGCACCCTCCAGCTCTCGCGGAAGAACGCTCCCGTGTCCGAGAAATTCCGGAGCGCAAAGCCGGTGGTCACTGCCTGAAAGCATTCTGACCGAAACGGAAGCCTCTCGGCATCTCCGAGCACGAGCAGCGCGTCCGTCCCGTCGCGCTCCATCCTCTCCCGCGCCCTCTGCAGCATCCCCGTGCTGAAATCCAGCCCCACCACGGTCCCGCGAGCTCCCACCAGCCTGCGGAGTCCGGGAAGGAAGTCGCCCGTGCCGCAGGCCACGTCGAGCGCCGCGTCTCCCTCCTTCAGGCCGGTCATCGCAAGGGCGGCCCGCCGCCACCGGCGGTGCATCCCGAGACTGGTCACCGTGTTCAGACGGTCGTAGCGGGGAGCGATGGTGTCGAAGACGGAACGGACGAAGCGCGCCTTCTCTCCCGGGGCGAAGAACTCCGCCGTCCGGGGGTGCGCCCCCTCCGGCGGTCCCGGCCGGTCAAGGCCGCCGGGGCGCGTCACGGCCTCTGCTCCGGCGCGTCAGCGGGGAACGAAGGACATCCAGACCGCTCCCGCCGCCACCCGCGCGAGCGGCTCCAGGGCGACAAGCAGCACCAGGCTGGCAGCGGCGCACACCCACACCACGGAAGCGGAAGCGGCGGGGCTGTGGAGCGGAGCGGCGTCCCGGGGTTCTTCGAAGAACATCGCGCGCGCAACATTGAAATAATAGTACACCGAGACCACGCTGTTCGCCACGCCGATGGCGGCCAGCCACCACAGCAGCTGGATGTTGCTTTTGATGGCCGCCGCGAAGACCCAGAACTTGCCCGCGAACCCCAGGGTGGGGGGAAGTCCGGCGAGGGAGAGGAAGAAGATGACCAGTGCGATGGCCAGCGCGGGCGAGCGGCGCATCAGCCCCCGGTAGGCCCGCATCTCCGCGGAGCCTGTCAGGCGCTCCACCGCGTTCACCGCCGCGAACGCGCCCATGTTCGCCAGGAGATAGCCCGCAAGATAGACCAGCGTGCCCTGCAGGGCGAACAGCCGCGGGTCGCGCAGAGTCACCCCCAGGGCGGCGAAGCCGATGAGCAGATACCCTGCGTGCGAGATGCTGGAGTAGGCCAGCATCCGTTTCATATCCCTCTGGGGGATGGCAGCCAGGTTGCCCAGCGTCATCGATGCGGCCGAGACGATGGCGACGAGAGGGACCCAGTCCAGCGCCGCCGTGAAGCACGTCCAGAGCAGACGCAGCACCACCGCCAGCCCGGCCGCCTTGCTCGCCACCGACAGGAACGCGGTGACGGGAGTGGGTGCGCCCTGATAGACATCGGGTGCCCAGAGATGGAAAGGCACCGCCGCTATCTTGAATCCCACACCCGTCAGGGTGAGCAGCGTCGCCACCCACAGAGCCGGCGACGTGAACTGACCCAGCATCAGCGCCTCGCCGATCTCCCGCAGCGACAGGGTGCCCGTCATCCCGAACAGCACGCTGATGCCGTAGAGCATGGCCGCCGAGCACGCCGCCCCGAACAGGAAATACTTGATGGCCGCCTCCACCGAGCGCGCATCGTCCCGGCGGAACCCCGCCAGGACGTAGGACGTGATGCTCAGGAACTCCAGGCAGAGGTAGACGGTGAGCAGGTCGCCGGCGAGGGCGCACAGCGTCACCGCCGCGCAGGCGCACAGCAGCAGGAAGTGGAACTCTCCCGAGTTCCGCCTGTCGTCCGCGAAGTGGTCGGCGGCCATCGGGATGACGGCCATTGTGGCCAGGCAAGCCACCATCCCGAACACCACTCCCGCAGGGTCCACCGTGAGCGCGTCGGAGAGCTGGGTGACCGGCAGCGGCCCGAACTGCGGCAGGATGCCGAACAGGATCTCCCCCTGCGCGATGAGCGCCAGCAGGATGCCGCTCGCGCCGAGCAGCCCGGGGTTCAGTCCGTGCAGCAGCGTGGCCAGAGGCCGCCCCAGCCGCTCGGGCCGGTAGGCGAACCACCCGTCCGGTCCGCTCCAGAGACCGGTGGCCAGCGCTGCCAGGCCGAAGACCAGCAGCAGCAACTGCGGGAGGATGAACGCCAGCGAGAAGTCCTGCATCGCCTCAGCCCGCCCCGAAAAGCGCCGCCAGCTGTCTGGCGAATCCGTTCAGGATGTCCAGGATGGGCCCTGGATAGACTCCGAACAGCACCATCAGCGCCATCAACGGAGCCACGCTGACAGTCTCCCGGGCGTCCATATCCGGCAGCTTCGCCCATCTTTCGTTGGTCGGACCCAGCAGCACCCGCTGGATGGTCCAGAGCAGATATGCCGCCGTGACCACCAGTCCGATGGTGGCCAGACAGGTGAACAGCAGATACGCCGGGAACGAGCCCCGGAACACGAAGAACTCCGCCACGAAGCCGCTCATCCCGGGGAGCCCCAGCGATGCGAAGCAGGAGGCCCAGAGCGCCACGGAGTAGAGCGGCATCACGGCGCCAAGCCCTCCGAATTCCCTCAGGTCCCGCGTGTGCGCCCTCTCGTAGATGACTCCCACCAGAAGGAACAGCGCCCCCGTGATGACGCCGTGGGAGAACATCTGGAGCATGGCGCCGTTCAGGGCGGTGGCCCGGTCCGTCAGGTTCGCGCCCGTCAGGGACGAAGCCGCCGCGATGCCCAGCATCACGTAGCCCATGTGGTTCACGGACGAGTAGGCGATCAGCTTCTTGAAGTCCATCTGCGCCATCGCCACGAACGCCCCGTAGACGATGCTCACCAGCGCCAGCACGCCGATCCATACCGAGAACTGGGCGGATGCCTCGGGCATCGTCGGCAGCAGGATGCGCAGGAACCCGTAGCAGCCCATCTTCAGCAGCACGCCCGCCAGGATGACCGAGCCGGCCGTCGGCGCCTCCACGTGCGCGTCCGGAAGCCAGGTGTGGAACGGCCAGACGGGGACCTTGATGGCGAACCCCAGGAACAGCGCCCAGAACACTAGAGACTGCACCACGCCCCGCCCCGCGAACGGCTGCTGCTCGGCGATGCGCATCATGTCGAAGGTCTCGGCGCCGGTCGCGAAATACAGCGCCAGGATGGCGAGCAGCATGCACACGCTCCCCACCAGCGTGTACAGGAAGAACTTGATGGCCGCGTACTCCCGGCGCGGGCCGCCCCAGATGCCGATGAGGAAATACATCGGCACCAGGCTGACCTCCCAGAACACGTAGAACAGGAAGTAGTCCAGCGAAGCGAACACCCCGAACATCCCGGTCTGCAGAAGCAGGAACAGGGCGAAGTACTCCTTCACCCTCGTCGTGATGTTCAGAGAGTAGATGAGCGACAGGGTGGTCAGAAGCGCCGTCAGGAAGAACATCGGGACGCTCAGACCGTCCGCTCCGACGTGGTAGTCCACGCCGATCGCGCTGATCCACGGGACCTTGAACACATACCGCAGACCGGAGTGCCCGGAGTAGTCCAGCCACAGCCAGGCCGAAAGCGCAAGCGGGGGCAGGCTTCCGGCGATGGAGAACCACTTGATGAGGCGCTCCTGACGGGCAGGGATGCAGAGCACGCCCGCCATCACGGCCAGCGGCCAGAACGTGATCACTGTCAGGACCCAGCGCTCCATCAGTCAACCATCCCCTTCCAGACCCTCATCCGCGGAAGATTCCCTCAGCGGTACACCAGCAGCCACACCAGCGCCACCAGCCCGGCGAACGCGAGCAGCACGTTCGTCTGCGCAAGTCCGGTCTGCAGGCGGGTGAGAAGCCAGCCCGTCCCGCGCACCGTGTATCCCACCAGATTCACCAGTCCGTCCACGACCCACCGGTCCACCCATCCCTGCACCCGCGCAAGGACAAGCCCCAGCCATCCCGTCAGGTTCACCAGCCCGTCCACCACTCCCCGGTCGAAGGCGAACGCGGCCCGGCACACGGCGAACAGCGGGCGGACCAGCAGCGCGTACAGGATCTCGTCCACATACCACTTGTTCACGAACAGGACGTAAAGCGGGCGCAGCGCGCGCCTCAGCGTCGCGGAGGACACCCACTCCCAGCGGTAGACCGCCAGCGCTCCCAGCAGCCCCAGCAGGGCCGCCGCGGTGCCTGCCGCGGCGATGCCGGGCTGGAACGGAAGCGGCTCCGCGTGTCCGAACGAGACATAGTGATGGAACAGTGGCTTCCACGGGGTGTTCACGAGTCCCGCCGTCACCGACAGGAACGCCAGGATCCAGAGCGGGACGGTCATCACGGGCGGGCTCTCGTGGGCATGGATATCCGGGCGGCGCGCCTCGCCCAGGAAGGTCCTGATGACGAGCCGCCCCATGTAGAAGGCGGTCAGCGCAGCGCCTGCGAGCCCGGCGTAGAACACCCAGCGCATATGCATCCAGGCGTCCAGCAGGATCTCGTCCTTGCTCCAGAACCCGGCGAACGGGAATATCCCGGCCAGCGCCGCGGTGGCGAGGAGGAACGTCCGGTATGTGTGGGGCATCTTCCTCGCCAGACCGCCCATCTCCCGGATGTCCTGCGTGCCCGTCCCGTGGATGACCGAGCCGGAGCCCAGGAACAGCCCGGCCTTGAAGAAGGCGTGTGTGAAGAGGTGGAACATCCCGGCCGTGTAGCCTCCCACGCCGAGCGCCATCATCATGTAGCCCAGCTGGCTCACGGTGGAGTAGGCCAGGACGCGCTTGATGTCGTTCATCACCAGACCGATGGTCGCCGCCATCAGAGCGGTCACCACGCCCACGCCGGCCACGAAGGCGAGCGCCACGCTTCCGTGCTCCGTGTAGTGGAACACCGGATACATCCGGGCCACCAGGTAGACCCCCGCCGCCACCATCGTGGCCGCGTGGATGAGCGCGGAAACCGGCGTCGGGCCCTCCATCGCGTCCGGCAGCCAGACGTGCAGGGGGAACTGGGCGCTCTTGCCCATCGCTCCGAAGAAGATCAGGATGGCCGCCACCGCGGCGAGCGGCCAGACCACCTCTCCCAAAAGCGGCAGCGAGAAGGACACCGTCGTGGTGGCCAGATGCGTGTCCACGGCGGCGAAGATGTCGCGGAACGCCACGCTCCCCACGGCGCTGAACAGGGTCAGCAGCCCCAGGAACAGCCCGATGTCGCCCAGCCGCGTGACGATGAACGCCTTCTTGGCCGCTCTCATGGCCTCGGGCTTCTGGAACCAGAAGCCGATCAGAAGGTAGCTGGAGAGGCCCACCAGCTCCCACGAGATGTACAGAAGCAGCAGATTGTCCGCCAGCACCAGCATCAGCATGCTGGCGCTGAACAGCTGCAGGAAGCTGAAGAAGCGCGGGTAGCGCGGGTCGCCGTGCATGTATCCCACGCTGTAGATGTGGACCAGCAGGCTGACCGTGGTCACCACCAGCAGCATGGCCAGCCCCAGCCCGTCCAGCGCAAGGCCCATCCGCAGGACGCTGTCACCCGTGGGCGCCCACGCGATGCTGCGCTCCCAGTGCGGAGGGTGGGCCCCGTGCGCAAGGCTCTGCCAGAGGATGCCCGTCGAGATCAGCCAGCCCGCCGCGAGGGTCGCGATGGCGGGGTAGGCTCCCTGCCCGGGCAGCCGCCGTCCGAAGCAGGCGATGAGCGCGCTGCCGGCAAGGGGAAGGGCCGGGATGAGCGGGGTCAGCTCCAGCATCGATGCCTCCCTCACCATCTCAGCACGTCCACCTCGTCCACCACGATCCTCTCCCGGTTGCGGAAAAGCGCGATGACGATGGCCAGCCCGACCGCCGCCTCGGCCGCCGCGATGGCCATCACGAAGATGGCGAACACCTGCCCGGTCAGCACTTCCGGCGTCACCGCCCGCGAGAACGCCACCAGGTTGATGTTCGCGGCGTTCAGCATCAGTTCGATGCACATCAGGATGGCGATGGCGTTCCGGCGCGACAGCAGCCCGAACAGCCCGATGCCGAAGAGCAGCGCCGAGAGGATGACCGGCCACGACGTGGGGATCATCCCTTCTCCTCCCGCGCCAGCAGGATGGCCCCGATGAGCGCCGCCAGCAGGATGACCGACGTCAGTTCGAATGCGAACAGGTACTTCTGGATGAACGCGACGCCGATGACCCCGGCGGTATCCGCGGCGTGCTCGCGGGCGGGCACCTTCCACGGGTAGCCGCCGAACCACCGCAGCAGGATGGCGCTGACCGCCACGGCCACCGGCAGCGAGAGCACCCACGCGCTCCGCAGGCGCCTGGACCGCTGTCCCACCACGTCCTCCGTGAGGAACACGGCGAACAGCATCAGGACGGCCACCGCGCCCACATAGACGATCATCTGGCTCATCGCGACGAACTCGGCGTGCAGCGTCACGTAGATGCACGCCACTCCGGTGAACGTGGCCGCGAGCCAGAGGGCGGCATGGAACAGGTTCCGTGAGAACACCACCAGCAGGGCGGCGGCGAGAGTCAGCCCGCCGAACGCAAGGAACGCCAGCTGCTCCCAGCTCAGGCTCACGCTCCGGACTCCTTCGCCTCTCCCTGCGCAGTCGTGCCCCCGGCCGCCTCCGCAGCGTCCTCCCCCGGCTGCTCCGGCTCTGTCGGCTTCTCGGGGAACTGTCCGCCGATCTCGTGAAGCTTGTCGAGTCCCAGCACCAGGTCCTCCCGCGAACTGTGCGCCAGCTCGAACTCGTCGCTTAGCACC
>FWPV01005723.1_pt1 | contig 12129 bp, 8 predicted proteins | sample 2228371 | NCBI WGS metagenome assembly FWPV01 (sample SAMEA103939776, study PRJEB20133) | metagenome | reverse complement strand
AATTGGGTACGGAGTGGTTGGTGAAGAGGACATACGGACACGATGAGGGTTCCGCATCCAAACCATATCAGGGCAGCAAACGTCATTTGGCGCGCTATATTTTACCGTTCTTCCCGTCCAACATCAGCAGACTGGTGGAGCCTTTTGCCGGCTCCGCTGCGATCTCGGTCGCTGCGGCAATCTACCGCAAGGCAACATTTTTTCATCTGAACGACATTAACGAGCCTCTCATGGCGCTATGGAATGAGATCATCAACAATCCAGCAGACATTGCCAACCGTTATGCGAAGCTCTGGCAGGAGCAACAACAAACGGACGTCCGCCAGTACTATGATATAGTTCGTGACGAGTTCAATAGAACACGACGAGCCGAACACCTGCTCTACCTGCTCGCCCGGCGTGTGAAAGCCTCCGTCCGGTATAATGCGGAGGGTGCGTTTAACCAGAGTCCAGACAACCGCAGACTGGGACGCCGTCCGGAAAGGATGCGCAAAGACATCTTCGCAGTATCCGCGTTGTTCCGAAACAAGACCTTACTCACGTGTATGGACTACAAGCAGGTACTGACACAGGTCTCTCCATTTATCTCGACCCACCGTATCAAGGCGTGTGTACGTCGGGCGATCCTCGCTATGTCAACGGTGTCGATTTTGAGGAGTTTGTCTGCGAGCTGCGCAAATTGAACGAAAGGAACATCCCCTATATTCTAAGTTACGACGGCAGGACGGGCACGAGGTCATTCGGAAGAAGCTTGCCATCTGAACTCGGTCTGTACCGCCTCGAGGTAAAGGCAGGGCGTTCGTCACAGGCGACCCTTCTCGGTAGAGACGAGATCACCTACGAATCGGTGTATCTTTCGCCAGCCCTGTTGCGGAGACTACACTTCCACCCCCATCTCCAACCTATCTTGGATACGTCCATTCAGCCCAGACTAATTGAGCTCTGAATGGAACTTGACTGATGATCTCGCGTGAACATAGGGCGCTTTTGGAACGCTTTTTAACGACAATTCGAAGCAAATGCGCCCGCGCTGTTCTGCAGCATATACTGGAACACGGGCAATTTACCACAGAGGAGATTGGCAAACAGTACGGTTACGATCACCCTCCCAGAGCAGCCCGCGACCTGCGTGAGGCAGGAATCCCAATAGTGACGACCATGGTACACGGTTCACACGGAAGACGAATAGCATCCTACCGTCTCGGCGACCTTACGAACATCCAGGCTCAACCCGTTTCCGGAAGAAAAACTCTGCCGAAAGTTCTGCGCGATAGGCTATATTCCGCCAGTAGCGGTAGATGCTACATATGCAACGGTCACTTTGAAAAACGCTACCTGCAGATAGACCACCGCGTGCCTTATTTGGTTGCAGTTGAGCCAGCGGACTGGAAGGATACCGACTTCATGCTTCTCTGTTCATCGTGCAACCGCGCCAAGTCGTGGTCGTGTGAACACTGCATGAACGGACAGGAGACAAAGTCAGCAGAAGCTTGTCGGCAGTGCTACTGGGCGTCTCCAGGAAACTACATGCACATTGCTCTGAGGCAGGTCAGACGCCTTGACATTCTGTGGGACGAACATGAGGTGCAAACTTTCGAGAAGATCAAGGCACTTGCCCAGCAGGTTCAGGTGCCCTTGCCCGAGTACGTGAAACGGGTTATTCAAAAACATCTGCAGAGCATCGGTGAACAAGAGCAGTAGATCTCGCTCATCCTCCAAACAGGTCTCTTTCTACCCAGTCGCGTACTTCGTGCATGAGTTGCTCGAACTCCTTCAGCATCTGCGCGCAGTCTTCTCTGCCCAGTATTCGCGCCAGCACGCGCTGTTCCCGCTCGTCGTCGGGCAGAACGTCGTGGGGCATACCGTGCCGAAGGGTCAGCGCGTTGCGCACACTGCTCCAGAGTTGATATGCTTCCGCCGCGTTCCGGCTGTCGGCAGGCGACACCAGCGCAACCATCCGCAGGGCGTGCAGGGCGGAGAGGGTACCCGTATGCCGGACACTGCGATGCTGACGCCCCGCACGCAATTGCCACGTCTGCACCGTGAACTCGATGTCCAGCAACCCACCATAGCCCAGCTTCACGTCGCGCCAGCGATTCTCTGCTTTCAGCCGTTCGCTCTCCACCCGGCGTTTGACGTGTCGGATGGACTCCAGCTCCTCGTCCGTCAGCCCGCGCGCGTATACCACCTCTTCCTCCACCATCTGCTTCCACGCCTCGCCCACCGACAGGTTGCCCCCGATGGGACGTGCCTTGATGAGCGCCTGACGCTCCCACGTCTCGCCGCGCGTCAGGTAATACTGCCGGTAGTCGTCCACCGTGCGCACGATGGCGCCGAAACGTCCCTCCGGGCGCAGACGGGCATCCACCTCCAGCGGCACATCCTGCGCGTGCACCATTCGGCAGAACGCCAGCATCTCCTCGCACATCTTCGCCGTGACTGCATAGGCATCGGCGTGCGACACCGATTCAGGATGGTCGAACACGAACAGGATGTCCGCATCCGAGGCGTAGCCCATCTCCCAGCCGCCCAGCTTACCCATGCCGATCAGCGCCACCGAGCGCAACACCTGCTCCCACTGCGGATGCCTCTCCACCGCTTGAGACTGCACCATCTGCAGGATACACTCCAGCACCGCCTCGGTCAGATGGGTGAGGTCTCTGGCAGTGTCCGCCCCGCGCGCCTCGCCCCACACATCGCGGGCGATAATGCGCAGACGCTCGCGCCGGATGAAGGAGGCAATCGTCTGCACCTGCCGCTCGGGATAGCCGGGAAGCCTGCCCGGCTTCCACTCCTCCGAAAGCCCCAATCGCTGGCGCAGAGCATCGAGCATCTGCTCGCGGGTTTTCGGCTCGCTCTCGATAATCTCCTCGCTGAACAGGGTGTCAAGCAGGTGCTGGTGTGCGCTCAGCAGGCGCATGGTGGGCGGGCTCGCCCCAGCCAGCTCCACCAGCCGGCGCAGAACCTCCGGACTGTCTGCGAAGGCGGTGTACAGCTGGGCGCGGTTGGGCACCGCCAGCGCCAGCGTTTCGATCCCCAGCAGGGCATCGTCCGGAGACGGACTGCGCGAGGCGTAGGTAATGAGTGCGGGCGCAATTCGCAGAAAACTCTGACGCATCGCCGGACTGGCAGCGCCCCGCGCGACAGTCGCCGTTTGCCCGTCTGACTCCACTTCTGCGTCTGTACCGGTCAGCGGAATCTGCAGAAGGCGCAGGGCGCCAGCAGGGTTGCGGAAACCGGCTTCCTGCAAATGCTGAAGAACCATCTGCTGGGCGTTGGGGTCATCCAGCGTGTTGAGCAGGTCGCGCAGAGTGCCTTCCTGCTGTTGCATGACGCGGTCGCCAGCTTCACCGTAGAAGACGCGCAGGAATATCTCTCGCACCTGAGCGCGAACCTGGTCATAGGTCTGCCGGAAGTAGTGGGCGTTCTCGAAGCCCATCCGCCGTGCCAGCAGTTCCAGCTGGCGGGGTTCGGTGGGGAGCTTCTGGGTTTGCTGTTCATAAAGTATTTGCAGGCGATGTTCCACCGTGCGCAGGAAACAGTAGCTCTCGCGCAGGATGATGGCTTCGTCGGGCGTCAGAAAGCCCTCGCGGCGCAGTCGTTGCAGTGCCTCCAGCGTGTTGCCCGTGCGCACCGAGGGGTGCTGTCCGCCCACCAGCAGTTGCAGGAGCTGCACCGCAAACTCGATATCGCGGATACCCCCCTCGCCGATTTTCACGTTTGTCTCCGTTTCGCCGGCGAGCGCCGCCTTCTGCTCCAGCCTGCGCTTGTTGTGGCGGATGTCCTCTACCCACTCGGCGGGCACGTAGTTCTGGTAGGTGTAGTCTTCTGCCATGCGCGTGAACGCCTCGCCCACGCGGGGGTCACCCGCCACAAACCGCGCCTTAATCAGCGCCTGACGCTCCCACGTCTCCGCCCAGCTCTCGTAGTAGTGCTTGTAACTGCTCAGCGAGCGGCTGGGGGGACCGTAGCGTCCTTCCGGGCGCAGGCGCAGGTCCACCCGGAAGACGAAACCGCGCTCGGTGTTGCGCGCCAGCACGTTCACGATCTCCTGCGCCAGCCTCTCCGCATACTGGGGTCCGGGCAGTTTGCCTCTGACACCTACCTCGTCATCATGCACGAAGATAAGGTCGATATCGGACGAGTAGTTCAGCTCGCGTCCGCCCAGCTTGCCCATCCCGATGACCGCGAATGCGGGCGTGCCCGCCATCTCGTACCGGCGCGAGAGCTCCTCGTGGGCAATCTCGTATGCCACCTGCACACAGGCGTCGGCGAAGTCGCTGAAGGCGCGGGCGACCTCTGGTAAATCGAGAACCTCCAGAATATCCATCACGCCGATGCGCAATACCTCGCGTTGTTTGTAGCGGCGCAGGGCGTCGATCTTCATGCCGTACGAGGTGCAGGTACGTAGCAGGTTCTGCAGGTCGCGGTAGTGTTGTGGCGCGGTCTTGGGGCGGCGGCGCAGGCTGGGGTCGGAGAAGAACTCGAAGTATTCCGGGTTCTGAATCAGTATCTCGGAGAAGAACTGGCTGGTGGCGCACACGGTGAAGAAGATTTCCAGCACGCTGGGGTTTTCCGCCAGGAAGCGGTAGTAAGGCAAACGGTTCGCCAGATTCGCCTGCCATCGTTCAAAATTGTTCAGCGCCATGTCGGGGTCGGGCGACAGCGCCATCGCCTGCAGGAGGTGGGGCAACATCTGGTCGAAGGCTTCGGCGTGTGGTCCCCATCCGCGCAGGATCTCGAAGATAGTGCGCGCCCTCTGCAGTTCACGGATGCCCAGCGCCTGCAGTTGTTCGTCAGTCAGCATCGCCAGCGGATTGGAAGCCTGTTCCATCGTTTCAGTCCGTGCGCTGTTTCCCTGTTGCCTCGCGCACTTCGATGCGGATCGGTGTCCCCTCCAGTGGGAACTGGCGACGTATCTGGTTCTCCAGATACCGCAGGTAGGAGAAGTGCACGATGTCCGGATCGTTCACAAACAGCACCACCGTTGGCGGCTTGGTGGAGGGCATAGTAGCATAGTAAACCTTCAACATTTTGCCCTTGCGAGTGTAGGGACGGGCGTCCACCGCGTCGTGTATGAGCCGGTTCAGGATGCCGGTGGGGATGCGGTGCGCATGCGCCTCAGCCGCTTCCAGCGCGGTATCTACCACTGCCGATACTCCCATGCCCGTCAGTGCGCTGGCGAACACCAGCGGCGCGAAGTGCAGGAACGGACACTCTTTGCGGAAGATGCGCGTGAAGTCCATCATCAGCGCTTTGCTGGTGGGGTTTTTCATCAGGTCCCACTTGTTCACCACCACCACACAGGCGCGCCCCTCTTCCACCGCGTAGCCCCCTACTCGCTTGTCGCCATCGGTGACGCCCTGCGGACCGTCCAGCACGAGCAGAGCCACGTCACACCGCTGGATCGCCCGCTGAGCGCGAAGCACGCTGTAGTACTCCACCGAGCCCTGCACCTTGCCGGGGCGGCGGATTCCGGCGGTGTCAATCAGCACCATCTTCTGCCCGTCGCGTTCGAAGGGGGTGTCGATGGCGTCGCGAGTGGTGCCCGGGATTTCGCTGACGATCACGCGCGGTGCGCCCAGGATCGCGTTCACCAGCGACGACTTGCCCACGTTCGGTCTGCCCACAATCGCCAGTTTGATGGAGGTATCTTCCTCCCCTGCAGGCAACGCGGGCGGCAGAAGTTCCACTACCCTGTCCAGCACGTCCGCAACGCCGTGCCCGTGCACCGCGGAGATGGTAAACACTTCATCCCAGCCGAGTGCATAGAACTCGGCAGCATCTGCCTCACGACGGGTGTTGTCCACCTTATTTGCTACCAGCAGGACGGGCTTGGTGGTGGTACGCAGAACCTCCGCCAGTTCCTCGTCCGCGGGGGTAATCCCCTCCACCGCATCCACCAGAAACAGGATGACATCCGCTTCGTCGATGGCGGCAAGCGCCTGCACGCGCACCTGCGTGATGAGCGGGTCGCTGTCTTCCAGCAACACACCGCCTGTGTCTACCACCTGAAAGGCGCGCCCTCGCCACTCCGCCTCTCCATAGAGGCGGTCGCGCGTGATGCCGGGTGTATCTTCCACAATCGCCACACGCCGCCCCATCAGCCTGTTGAACAGCGTGGACTTGCCCACGTTGGGCCGCCCGACGATCGCCACAGTGGGCAACCGCAGTTGCTGGGACTCACCGATGGTCTGTGCAGAGGTCTTCTCCATAGTGGACACCGCTAATCAGGATACCACAAAACGGGGGCACTGGCAAACTCGCGGGATTGGCAAGCAAAAGATGCCCTCCAGTTTCTTTGCCGGTTTCACGATAATTCAGCATGAGGAACAACCTTCCATCCGCGCGAGTTATGGAAAGGATTCCTCACATGCACCCCATGCCTGCGGCTGGGGTCAAGAGGTGGTAGCCAATGGCTCGTTGGAAGGGAGTCTTCAACAAACAGGGTATCGTCGGGCTGGACCTCGGCAGTTATACCATCAAAGCCGTGCAGGTAGAACCCACCCGCACGGGATGGCGTCTGGTGCAGCTCGCTCAGTGCCCTACCCCGGCTGATTCGATCCGCGACGGGGTAATTGTCCAGCCGGAGGAGGTTGCCTCAGCGATCAAACGGCTTCTGCGGGACAACGCATTTCGCGCCTCCGCGGCTGTCACCGCCATCGCAGGAGCGTCGGTGATCGTCCGGCAGGTCACCCTGCCCAAGATGACCGAAGCGATGCTGAGCAAGACCATCCGCTATGAAGCCGGTAAATACGTCTCCACCTCCATCGAGGACAGCTATGTGGGTTTTGAAATCCTCGGCGATGTGGAGAGCGCTCCGCAGGAGGGTGAGCAGGCAGAAAAACAGATGCAGGTGTTGCTGGTGGTGGCTCCTCGCGAGATGGTGGACGCGCAGATACGCACGGTGGAGCTGGCAGGACTGGAGGCGCTGGCTATCGAGGTGGAGGCTTTTGCGCTCTATCGCGCCCTGTTCGAAATCAACAGGGTAGCCATGGAGCGGCTGGGCGGGCGACCAGCGGCTATCGCCGACATTGGCGCTACGTATACCAATCTGTATATCGTTTCCGGCGACGGCTTCTTCCTGACCCGCACCATTCCCATTGCCGGCGATGCCTTCACCCAGACGGTGCAGTCTCTTCTGCACTGCAGCTGGTCGGAGGCGGAGCGATTCAAACGCACGGTGGACTTCAAGCAGTTGCTCAAGCGACGTAGCACACGCTCGAGAGCCACAGCGACGGAGGCAGAAGCAATGCCTGAAAGCACCATGGGCAGTGAAGAGGAAGCCGTGTTGAAAGCGATGCAGGGGCAGGTGGACGAGCTGTTGCGCGAGGTTCGACGCTCGCTACATTACTATCAGTCTCAGTTTCCAGAGGGCAGCCCGCAGGGACAGGTCGGCAATCTGATTATCACCGGCGGCAGTTCCCAGCTCAGTGGTCTGGCAGAGTATGCGTCGGCACGGCTGGGGCTGGAGGTCGAAACGGGAGACCCGTTCAACAACCCGGACTTCGACACCGCGCACATCTCCGCCGAGGCGCTTCAGATGTTCACGCCGGTACTGGGCATCGCGGTAGGGCTAGCCGTGCGCGAAGCCTTCGCAGAAAAACAACGCCAGGCTGCCTGACGGATACTGGCTGAGGAGGTATCGCTATGCCACTGATCAACATGATATCGGAGCGCAGAGAACAGCAGGCGCGCTTCCTCCGCAGGCGCAGACAGCTGTTTGGAGTCCTGCTCGCGGAAGTCGCCATGCTCGGTGCAGTGTTCTCGTTCCTGGGCGTCAGCACGCTGGCTCTGCAGGGCAGGCTGGAGCGGGCAGAACAGGAGATCAAACGACTCCAGCCCACGCTCGACCTGATCGCCAGAACCGAGCGGGAGGCAAACGCGCTGGTGCCCAAACTGCGCACTCTCACAGAAGCCCAGGAGCACACCCGCCGCTGGTACGCGACCATCAATGGCATCGCCCGTTCCCTACCTGCGGATGTCTGGCTTACCGGCATCACCAGCACGCAGGTACAGGGCGGTGAGAAGAAAGCGCCGTCGACGGTGATCACACTGACGGGTTCAACCCTCACCCAGCAACAGGTCGGAGAGATGATGCTGAGGCTGAACGCGATCCCCACCTTCGAGAAGGTCGAGCTCCATTACACTCAGCAGAGAAACTACAACGACCTCGAGACGGTGGACTTCGAGGTCGCGGCGCGGGTGCAGACGCCCAAGGGAGAGGAGGGCAACAATGAAACTGGCAGTTCGTAACTGGGAAGGCACCGCCATGCTACGTGGTCTGATTACTACTTGTGTGGTGGTTTTGCTGGCAGGTGCTGGAGTAATTTACTGGCAGTATACCGGCTTTTCAGAACTGCAGGCGCAGGTGCAGGCGGCGGAAAAGCAGGTCGAGGAAGGCAGAACCATCGCCCAGCGTCTCGAGCAGACTCAACAGCGCTACCAGAATATGGTTCAGCAGCTCCAGCACCTCGAGCTGTCGGTCAGCGAGCGCGCCTACATCCCCACCCTGCTCAAGCAGCTGGAGAGCACAGCGAAGTCGTACCAGTTAACCGTGCTGTCGGTGCGCCCATCCAACACTCCGGCTGACCAGAAGAAGGCTCAACCTGAGGGCGAGGAAGATCAGAAAACAGAGAAAAAGCCCGCCGAGCCTTACGAGAAGCAGACCATCGACGTGTCAGTGGTCGGGAAGTTCTGGGATGTCATGCGCTTCACCGAAAACCTGACCCGGTTCCCCAAGATCCTGGCGGTGGAGCGTCTGCAGTTGCGACCGCGTCAGCGCAAGAATCCCAACGACCCCTTCGAGGTGGAGGCGCAGTTTACGCTGAACGCCTTCATCTTCCGCGATGCGGAAGGAGGTGCCAGCCGATGAAAAACCTCGACCGCAAGCAGATACAGCAGGTGGTGGTGCTGGGCGTGCTGTTCCTCGCGGCAATGGGCTATGCCGGTTACCAGCTATTCTTTGCGGGTTCCACCGGCGCCAGCACCAAAAGCACATCCACCACTACGGAGACAACCCAATCCGCCGCCGAGGAACAGCAATCGACCACGGAGCCAGCATGGCTGACATCGACGGAACCGGCGCGAGACCCGTTCGTGGTACCGCCACAGTTCGACAACCTGAAGCGGGAGCAGACAGCGAGCGTGCGTTCCACGCCGGTCCGCACCGCGTCGGTACCGAACGTCAGCGCATTGCCACCGATGCCCGTGGCGCCGGTTTCTAGAACAACAGACAGTACCGTCACGCCGTCGGTTCCCACCGCAGGCTCAGAGCCGGAACCGGACCCCAGCATCACGGTCACCGGTGTGGTGGTCGGTGAACGACCGGTGGCAATCGTGCAGACTGAGGGAAGCAACCAGCGCATCGTGCAGCCAGGGCACCAGCTGGAAGGCGGATACATCCTGCGCACGGTGTCGCGCGAAGGAATAGTGCTCGAAAAAGACGGCAAGACGTTGACCTTGCGTCCGGGAGGTAATCCGAATGCGAAGTAAATATGCCCCTTCGTTCGTCACGCTGTGGCTGGTACTGGGTGTGCTTCTCGCCGCCCACAGTGCACCCAGCCGCAACAGCGTTCAGGTGCGTTTCACGCAGAATGACGCCTGCTTCCAGGTGGTCATGCAGTTCAGCGCGCCAATCAACCTGCCCGCATTGCATTTCTACGGCAAGCAGGGCTGGGTATACGTCGACGTGCCTGCAGGACTGATTGGCAAAGCGAAGATCGAGCGGGTGCGCAACGGCGGCATCCTATGGGCACGCTACGGATGGTATCGGGCGCGTCCCCCGATCACTCGTATCTGGGTAGCGACCAGCGAGAAGCGCCCCGCGCAGATCAGCCGACAGGACGACGGCAAGACGTTGGTGCTGACCGTCTGGAAACAGGGACGTTCGCCAGCGACCGACCCTGTCGACCCCTATAGCCCCGCCCAGCCGGCGGCAACGAAACCACAGAGCGTCTCGGCGCCGTCGCCCAGACCCACTGTTCAGCCCAAGCCGGTGGTGAACCTGGCACAGAAAGCGGAAGACGAGGCGAGGGTTATCCCGGCTCCGGCAGAGGCGAAACCGGAGGCAGAACCGCCTGCCACTGAAGAGGACCAGAAGGCTGAGCAGTCCAAGCCCACCCCCGAAGGCATCCAGGTAGCGCAGCTACCGGAGGCGAAGCCCACGCTGCCCCGCAGACCTGCCGCGCGCGAGACTCAGGCCGCTATGGCGCCGCCGCGCCCTGCGCCACAGGTAACGGTGGACTTCGTGGGCGCGGAGATTTCGGACGTGCTGAAGGCGCTCTCTCTGCAGACCCAGACCAACATCGTGACCAGCCCCGAAGTGAAAGGCACGGTGACCGTCAGCCTCGCCGGGGTGGGTGTGGAGGAAGCGCTTGACCTGGTCACCCGACTCAGTGGCTACCGCTATGCGAAGGTGGGCAATACCTACGTGGTGGCGACACCACAGGGGCTTCAGAACCTGCTGAGCGGCACACAAACCACCGCCCCGCAGGCACGCACCACCCAGATAGTCGCCTACCGCTACGCCGATCCGAACAGCCTGAGCAAAGTGCTTCAGGAGCAGGCACCGGGCGTGCAGGTGTCGTGGAACCTGGTCAGCCCTCAGCAGGCAAAAGGTGCAGGCACGAAAGTGGCTCTGGTATCCGGTACGGAAGCAGAGGTGCGCACAGCAACTGCTCTGATTGAGATGGTAGACAGCACGCTCAGTAAGTCCGAGCAGGATACAGTGGTGGATACCTATATGGTGAAACACGCTTCTCCGAGCGACCTTCGCTCGATCGTACAGGAGCTGGTGCCGGACGTCAACATCATCATCGGTCCGCGCCCCGGTTTCAACCTGCTTGCCCCTGCGCCTCTGGGCGATTCGGCAGGCAGGACGGTCGGAGAGAAGGGCGTGGATCAGGCACTGCAGAGCGGTAGCGGCACCGCCGGCGCCTCCGGTGGCGGACAGGGCGCAGGTGGCGGTAACCAGCAAGGACCCGACCCCTCCATCGACGAGCGCGTGAGTATGCTCATCCTGACGGGACCGCGCGCCGCCGTCGAACGTGCCAAAGAGGCGCTAGCGCGTATCGATATCGCTCCACCACAGGTGCTGATCGAAGCCAAGGTAGTGGAGATCAGTAGCGATGTCGACAACACGCTGGGAGTTCTGTGGGACTTCAGCGGTACGAGGGCAAACTTCACGCTGGATACCCCCGCTCCGGCGGACCGAGGCAACTTCGGCACCATCGTCTTCGGACGGCTGACGCGCGACGCGATAGGCATCAGCGCCAAGCTGGACGCCCTGTTCAAAGACAACAAGGCGCGGCTCCTGGCGAACCCGAAACTGCTGGTGCTGAACGCCAAACAGGCGCAGATCTTCATCGGCGACGAAGTGCGCTACATCGAAAGCGTGCAGTCCACGCAAAACGGCGTCAGTGTAACCACTGGCAAGGTGAACGTGGGCATCCAGCTCAACGTGGTGGCGAAGACCAATCCGGAGGGCGACATCACCCTGCAGATTCACCCGGAGGTCAGCCTCATCACTGGCTTGCTGAAGACGCCGGTTGGCGGTGAGATCCCGCAGGTATCCCGCCGGTTCGCGGACAGCGCGGTGCGTCTGCGCAGCGGGGAGACGCTGGTCATCGGCGGACTGATCTCCCAGCGCGATCTGAAAATGGTGCAGAAGGTACCTCTGCTGGGTGACCTGCCGGTGCTGGGCTATCTGTTCAAGCAGACCAACACTAAGCGCAGCAACTCGGAGATCATGGTCTTCCTGACCGCCAGTCTGTGGAAAGAATAGATTGGAGTACGGAGGGCGACCGGGCTCGCCCTCCCTTCCATCTCTTCTACGAAAGGAGCGGGTGAGCCACCCGCGGAAGCGCAGGCACTGACGATGGCATCCACGACAGGGGAGATATTTGTGCAGGCGGGGTTGATCACCCGCGAGCAACTCGCCATGGCGATTGAAAAGCAGAAGCAACTGCAATCGCATGAAAACATCGGCGAGTTGCTGGTGGACATGGGGCTGATCACCGAGCGCGACCGCGTGCGGTGCATGGGCGAGCACTGGGGCGTCGCTTATGTCGACCTGTCGCAACAGCCCCCAGACCCCGATGCGCTCAAACTGCTGGCGCAGTACATCGC
>FWPV01013666.1_pt1 | contig 12130 bp, 13 predicted proteins | sample 2228371 | NCBI WGS metagenome assembly FWPV01 (sample SAMEA103939776, study PRJEB20133) | metagenome | reverse complement strand
AGCAAACGCTGACCGTCTGGCAACGTTATGCCGATTGGATGGCCGACCAGGGCCTCATCCCCCGGCGCATTGACCCGGCAAAAGCGTTTACCACCGAGTTCCTGCCGTGACGGATACGCGCCAGACCCCAGGGGAAACCCCGGGGGTCTACCCCAAGGTCGAGTTGCGGGGGGTGAGCAAGGCGTTCCGCGTGGATGGCCGGGTGGTGCAGGCGTTGGAGGACGTGAGCCTGGCGGCCGGCGCGGGCGAATTCGTCACCCTCATTGGGCCAAGCGGGTGCGGCAAAAGCACCCTGTTCAACATCATCTGCGGGCTGCTGGAGCCGGACGCGGGCGAGATTTGGCTGGATGGGGAAAAGGCGACACGTCGGGCCGGCCGGCTGGGCTATATGCCGCAGCGCGATCTGCTCTTGCCCTGGCGCAGCGTGCTGGACAACGCCATCCTGGGGCCGGAGATCGCCGGCCAATCGCGCGCGGCGGCCCGGGACGAGGCGCGTGCGCTGCTGCCCCTCTTTGGGCTGGACGGGTTCGAGGCCGTCTACCCGGCCGCCCTATCCGGCGGGATGCGGCAGCGGGCCGCCTTGCTGCGCACGTTCCTCTGTCACCGGGACGTGATGCTGCTGGACGAGCCATTCGGGGCGCTGGATGCCCTCACCCGCGCCGAGTTACAAACCTGGCTCGTGGGGGTGTGGGAGCGTTTCCGGCACACCGTCCTGTTCGTCACCCACGATGTGGAGGAGGCGGTGTTCCTTTCGGACCGGGTAGTGGTGCTGACCCGGCGACCGGGCCGGGTGCAGGCTGTCCTGGACGTGGCGCTGCCCCGGCCTCGCCTGCGAGACCTGGTCACCACGCCGGCCTTTGCCGACCGGAAGGCTCGTTTGCTGGACGCGCTGAACTCCCAGACCTGATCCGCTCCTGATTCGACTCCCACCGCTAACCAGGCTCTAATGCCCCCGCAGTGTGATAAAATGAATGCCCGACCCACCAGGTCGGGCATTCTGATATGTTCACTGGCTCCCGGCGTAGGACTCGAACCTACAACCTAGCGACGACGCCACGGCTTATTCAGACGCTGGTTCCGTCCTCTTGCCCCTATTCTCCACGAAATCAGCCGGGCTATATTGTTTGTACAGCCGCCTCGTTTGCAATGCCTTCGTGTACCGTTCGACCATGCGAATGTCGCTCCACCGACCGATCTTCTGTACCACCCGTGATGGCGCGCCTGCTTCCGTGGAGATACAGGCAAAAGCCCGCCGAAAAGCGTGAGGTGACACGCCATCAAGGCCCGCCTTTTTCCCCAGGCGTCGCAGAATGTTGCGCAAACCCGATGTCGTTAGCGGCTGTCCCGGCGTGAGTCCGCCTAACGACACAAACACCGTCTCCACACCTTCCGCTGCCGACCGCACATCTAGCCAGGCTTGCAATCGCCGGACCGTTGTGTCGCCAAAGGGGACCAACTCTTCGTCTCCGCCCTTGCCGATCACCGTCAACACCCCTGCCTCCAGTGCCACGTCTGCCACCCGCAGTCGGCAAAGCTCTGCCGCCCGTAAGCCCGAGTCCACCAACAGGCTGATAATCGCTTGCTCTCGCCGGCCGGCAACCGTCTCCAGATCGCACGCATCCACCAGCGACTGCACCTCATCGGCTGTCAATGTCCGCTGGATGCGTTCTTTGGCACTTTGAGCGCTTGCCCCGGATCCGCTCTGATGATCCTTTCATCGCGGCACCAGGCGAAGAACGCCCGCGCCGCGCATACCGCCTGTTTGATCGTCGCCGAGTCCCACCGGCTATGTAATTCAGCGCCCCATTCCCGCAAAAGTGCGAGATATTTCTTTCAGTTGCTCATTTCCTCGCTTGGCCAGCCAGTCCGCCATCTTCCTCAGATGCCACTGATACTGGCGCAGTGTCACCTCGCTCCTACCGGCCTGACGCATGGCTATGATGAACTCGTCTATCGCATCTCTTACTAACATGACGGCCCTCCTTAACTTTGGTCGGTTATTCTACCGGCTGTCATAGCCAAGGGCAAACCAAGCCGCGTCGGCCCAGGCCGACGCCCGGCCCGCAGGCCCTGGAGGGGCGACCCCGGTCGCTCACCCACCCCCGCGCCGTTTATGCACGGATCTCAAAACCAGCGGGTTGACAATCCCCACCGATGCTGCTATAATGCTGCCAGGATGGTCTGGAGGTGTCCTATGGCAATCAAGCGTATCACGATCCGGGTCCCCCCCACGCTACACCAGCGGCTACAGCAGGCGGCCGTCAGCCGCTCCGTCTCGCTCAACACGCTGGCGGTCCGCGCCTTGGAGATGTACGTCGCGGCTCGCCCGACGGACCGGGACCAGCTACCCTTGCAAGAGCTCAGCGCTCTCCTGACCCCGGCCGCAGAGGCGGCGGCGCTTACGGAGGAGGAGCTGCTGGCCCTCGCCCGCCAGGTGCGCCGCCGCATCTGGCAGGAGCGGTACGAGCAGGCTGTTCGGGATCGCGCCGACCGGCAGGATTCGCCATGAGCCGCCAGCGCGTCTTTCCCGACACCGGCGTGCTACTGGCGATGATCGTCTTTCCCCAGCGCCGCGACGGCGCGCTGACCCTGGCGGGCGAGGTGCGCCAACTCTACGAAGCCCGGTCGTTTGACTTGATCGTCGGCCAGACCGTGGTGGACGAACTAGACGAGGTGTTGGACGAGCGATTCCCGGCGGCGCGAGCAGCGGCGGCGGCGCTGCTGCGCCCGTTTGCCGGCCGGCTGGTGCGGCGCCCGCTTCCGGCCGAGATCGCGGCCATCCTGTCGCGCCAGGTGTGCAGCGACCCGGCCGATGCCCCCATCTTTGCCTCGGTCCTCATTGCCCAGCCGGACATCGTGCTGGCCAATGATTTTCAGGCCTTCCACACCCCGCAGGCGAAGGCGTTCTGGAAAGAGCATGGGATCACCGTTGAGAGCCTGTACGGGCTGTTGTGCGTCTTGGGCCGCCGGGAGCGTCGGCCGGATTGACCCCCCGTAGCGGCCCGGTTGCCTGCTTTTGTTGCGCTGCCCGGCCCTGGCCCAGTCCCGGCGGCGACCGCAACGTCTTCGACCTTAACCAGTGGTAATGAGACTTACCGCCGTAAAAACAGGCCGTCAGCCGGCCCCGCAGGCCGTTTTACCCCCCCACCGGGGCTGTTTTCCCCACATTACCGGCGGTTTTTTCCCGCCCTTACGCCGCTGGACTGGCGAGACCACCCAGCCTATCGCCCCATTTTGCGTATCGGCGTTGCACACCCGCCGGCTTGACAGGTGGTCGTTCTTGGACTATGCCGAGGCGGAATCGGTGGGCGGGTTGCTGATTGATCTGGAGACGCTGGACGCCGATCTGCGGCGCGCGCTGGAAACATCATGAGCATTGACCTTTTCATCATCGCCCTCCAGTCCCAGGACAAAAGCCCGGCCACGACGCGCAAGTACGAGAGCGCCCTGCGCGACTTTGCGGCCTGGCTTGGGGTTGCCGACCTGGACCCAGCCGCCCTCACACCGGCCCAGGCCCAGGGCTACCGCCAGCGACTCCTGGACCAGGGCCAGCAGCCAGCCTCGGTCAACCTGGCTCTGGCCGCCCTGCGGTCCTACGGCCGCTGGGCCGAAGCCCAGGGGCGCCCCAACTTTGCCCGCCATCTGCAGAACATCCGCCAGGTCCCCTACCGCCCCCGCGCCCTGGACCGCAAAGACCTGTTGCGCCTCCTACGCGCAGTGCGCGAGCATGGCTCCCGGCGCGACCAGGCCCTGGTGCTCTTGCTGGCCCAGGCCGGCTTGCGGGCGGCGGAGGCGGCAGCGTTGCAGGTGGGTGACGTGGCCCTGGGCGAGCGCAAAGGGACGGTGCAGGTGCGCGCCGGGAAGGGCCGTAAGGCACGCACGGTCCCGCTGCCGGCGGCCTGCCGGGCCGCCCTACGCGCTTACCTGGACGAGCGGGGAGACATCGCTCCGACGGCCCCCCTGTTCCCCGCACAACGCGGCCGGACGGCCGGGCGGCCCATGCAGCCCCAGGCCGTGGGCGAGGCCGTCGCCAAATACGCCCGCCTGGCCGGGCTGGACGCGGAGCGGGTGACCCCGCATACGCTGCGGCACACCTATGCCACGGCGACGTTGGAGACCAGCGGCCACGACCTGCGGCTGGTGCAGCACCTCTTGGGCCACAGCCGCATCGAGACCACAGCGCGCTACCTCAAGCCGTCGCCGGAGGCCGCCGCCGCCGCCGCCGAGGGGCTGGACGAGTGGCTGGAGTAAAAACAGGGGCAGTAGCCAGGCTACTGCCCCTATGACTGAATGGCCGGCGATGATCAGATGTCAGACGTTATCCGACCTGCTCTAGCTGCGCCGCTAATCGCGCCCAGAACTCCTCCACTACCGCCCGCCACCCCGCCTGTCCCCGTGCGATCTCGTCTAGGCGCTCCTCCATCTGCGCCGTAAAGCCCAGGTCAAAGATGTCGGGGAACGCCGCCACCAAAAAGTCGCACACCGCAAAGCCGACCTCGGTGGCGTGCAACGTCTGGCGTTTCTGTTCCACATACCCCCGCGTTTGGATGGTGGACACGATCCCGGCGTAGGTACTGGGCCGCCCGATCCCGCGCCGTTCCAGCTCCCGGATCAGGCTGGCCTCGGTGTAGTGTGGCGGCGGTTGGGTGAAGCGCTGCTCCGGGATCAGCCGGTGACAGACCAGCGGGTCGCCAGGGGCCAGCGGCGGCAACTCTGTGTCCTCGCTGCCATTCCCGTAGACGACCAGGTAGCCCGGCTCCAGCCGCTTGCGCCCGCTGGCGCGAAAGCGGTAGATGACGCCGGACCGTCCCGGCGCTGTCACCTCCACCGTGGTCACCTGGTAGACGGCCGGCTGCATCTGGCTGGCCAGGAATCGCCGCCAGATCAACTCGTACAGCTGGCCCTGGTCGGGGGAGAGGGGGAGTTGCTGGGGCAGCCGGGCCACCGAGGTGGGCCGGATCGCCTCGTGGGCTTCCTGGGCATTGACGACGTGGCGCTGGTGGACTGGCGGCGTCGGCGGCAGGGCAGCAGCCCCATAGAGTTGGGCGATGACCTGGCGGGCCTCAGCCTGGGCTTCCGGGGCCACGTGGGTCGAATCGGTGCGCATGTAGGTGATCAGACCTACCTGGCCCTGGCCGGGCAGTTCCACCCCCTCGAACAGGGCTTGCGCCACCTGCATCGTCTGCTTGGGCGACCAGCCCAGCCGGTTGGCGGCGTCCCGTTGCAGGGTGCTGGTGATGTAGGGGGGCGGGGGCGGCTGCTCGCGTTGCTCCTGGCTCACGCCACTCACCTGGTACAGCGCGTCCTCCAGATCGGCGATAACGCCCAGCGTTTGCGCCTCGGTCTGGAGCGCGGCGGCCTCCACCCCAATCTGCGCCAGCCGCGCCAGGAAGGTCTCCTCACTGGTCTCTGGGTGCAGTTCGGCGTCCAGCGTCCAGTACTCCTCGGCCACAAAGGCGGCGATCTCCCGGTCTCGTTCCACCACCAGGCGCAGGGCCGCCGTCTGCACCCGTCCGGCCGACAATCCGGCCGGCCCGCGCACATTGCGCCACAGCACCGGGCTGACCGTGTAGCCCACCAGCCGGTCCAGAATGCGCCGGGCCTGCTGCGCGTCCACCAGGTGTTGGTCCACGGCGCGGGGCTGGGCCAGGGCCGCCCGTACTGCGTGGGGGGTGATCTCGTGAAAGACGACCCGGCTCACTGATTTGCCTTTCAGTTCCTTCTTGAACATCTCGGTCACGTGCCAGGCAATTCCCTCACCTTCCCGGTCCGGGTCGGTAGCCAGGATCACGGCCCCGGCGCGGGCGATGGTGTCGCGCAGCATCTGAACGGTGCGACGGTTGGTGATGTGGTAGCGGGGCCGGAAGCCATGGTTCACCTCCACGCCCAGCTCGTCTGGGGGCAGGTCGCGGAAGTGGCCGAAGGTGGCCCGGGTCCAGTAGCCTGGCCCGGTGTAGCTGTTGATGGCCCGGGCCTTGGTGGGCGATTCGACGATGATCAGCGTGCTCATGGGATTCGTCCAGGTAGGAGCGGCGGGTCGAAGGCCGCGCCGAGGGCCACGCAGCGGTTCCACCATAGCCGCACCAGATCGTCGCCGGCGAATGTCGTGGCAGCCAGGGTGCGGGCCGGCCGGACCACGCGCACGGCCGGCGGCTCCCGCTCCCATTGTCGCCGCAGCGGTTGCAGGGCCTCGGCCTCCAGGTTTAGCAGGCCGGCTATCTGGTCGCCGCGCAGGGCAACGGCGGCGCCGGCGACGAGCGACCGGCCTAATTCCCGCAACGGCGGTGGGGCCAGCAGCGAATGCCATTCCTGGGATAGCAGGGACAGGACCTCTCTGGTCAGCGGCAACACCAGGTAGCCGTCCCTGGCTGGCGGCGACGCGGCGCTCAGCAGCAATCGGGGCCAGACCAGGCGCGCCGCTATCGGCGGGGGCAGGGCCAGCATACGCCCTTCGCGGCGCGCGGCAGTCCCGTCCAGCCGCTTCAGCCGAAACTCGATGGTAGAGTTGACCGTTCCGCCCAGGGCCGCCACAGCGGAGATGGACAGGCAGCCGTCTTTCTCGTTCAGGATGACGGCCAGCCAGTGTTGGACCAACGTGATCTCCTCCGCGAGCGGACCGGCCGGCAACTGCTCGGCCAGGGCGCGCAGGCTGGTAGCCAGGGCGGGCGTCAGGTCGGCTGGCGCGAGCAGCCCCACGACGGCCGGGTGTCTGACCAGCAATCGGCGCATGGTTATTCCTCCAGGATGGCGACGGTCTTGCCGATGTTGAAATCGAACCACTGGGCCAGGTCGTTGCCGTTGACGACCTCGTTCCACGGCTTGCCCAGAAAGGTGCAGCGCAGGCCCATCTTGCGGGCATTGGCGACAGCCTCTTTGTAGCCTTTGCCTACAGCCTTGTGGGTAAAGACCACCAGCGTCAGCGGCATCTCCTCGGTTTCCCATTCGTCGCGCCAGCGGCCGTCGCGGTAGACCTGCTCGTAGCGTTTGACCTTTTTCTCGGCGCGGAGGCCATGGTCCTCGCGGTGCAGCTCCACCAGGTACAGCCGGCGTCGGCTGTCGCGTTGCAGGATCAGCAATGCGTCTGGCTCCAGGGCCGGCGCGCCGCGCTCGTCGTGTACGGTGGCCTCGTAGCGGCTGAGCCAGGTCGGATCGTAGCCGCGCTGCACGGCCAGTTCCATGAGCCGCAGCGCGGTCTCGTTGACCAGCACATCGTGGAGGATACGGTGCACACCATAGCCGAAATAGCCGGTGGGGACACGGCGGCCATATTGCAGTTGAGCGATCTCCAGGCCGACGGCGCCCAGGGCATACAGGCGCAGGTCGGTGAGCGGTTCAGCGAAACCCAGGGCTTCCAGATCGCTGGGCGAGATAGGCAGGCGATCCAGGAAATGGTCTCGATGGTAGAGTTGAAGCGTTCTGGGACTGACAGTAGTGATACGATGCAGTTGGGAAGCAGTCAGGACTCCGCCGGTAGTCAGGGCTCCGATGACCAGTTTGGCCAGGGGAGGCAGACCATCTTTTAGCAGTCTGATGGCGGTTTGTTTGGCCTGATGGGGTGTGATCTCAGGTCTCTTGGATCGGCGGCCACGGCCTGTTTTCGGTTTTTGGGTCTGGATTTTCAGCATGGAAACCTCCAAAAAGAGGGAAGGTCAGGAGGAAGGGGGGCAGAAACAAGCCCCTAACCCCCTATTTTTTGGCGTTTTATCCCCCCATCTGCCTCATTCCGCCTAGTCCCGTTGTCGTCTATGCGCAAACAGGTTGCGCAAACAGGTTGCGCAAACAGACTGCGCAAATTATGCGCAATCCTCTCATCCTGGGACAGCATATCGTTCGTTGAGGGCCAGGGTCAGGCTCTGGGCCTGCTGGGGTCGGGTCAGTCGCTCCACAACGGTCGCCGGGACGCCACAGCCTGCTGTGGCGTGTTGGGCGGCGGACCAGCAGGCCACGTTCACCCACTCGTCGCCCAGGGCGCGCACCGCACCGCGCAGGAGGCTCTCGCGGTCGGGGTGCACATCGAACATCGCCATCTGGTTGGGCGGCGGCGCGGCGAGCACGCGCTCGGCGTATCCACTCAGCAGGGTCGCCACCTTCTGCCCCGACCGGCGATGGCCGTCCAATTGGGCCAGTAGTTGTTCCTGGAATGGCGTCAGCTCGGGGAACATCTTGTGTTGGCGCAGGTAGTCGTTGACGGTCAGCCCGCGTTTGCGCAGGTCGTGCAGCTTCTCCACCGTCACGGCCAGGTCGTGGCCCAGACTGAGATCTGCGGCGCGTTGGCCGGCGCGGATCAGGTCTTCGGCCTGGCCCAGCGCGGGCAGGGCGCGCTTGAGGCCAGCCCCAATGCGGTCAATGGCCTCGGCCTGCTCGAAGACCAGATCGGCCAGGCGTTGCCCCGACGCGCCGGGCAGCACGTAGGCAAACATGGCCCGCTCGATGCGGGCGATCCCGGCGGCGCTGAGATGGCCCTGGGCGTCCACCAGCGCGGCCCGTTCGGTCTCTGGCAGCAGACCGAGGAAGCGTTGCACCACAGGCAGGTTGTCCCGCTTGGTCAGCACATCGGCCAGGCTCTCGTCGCTGGGGGCCACCTGCAAGTCGGCGAAAAAGCCCGGCGGGATCAGGGCGGCATCGGCGCGGGCCTGCTCGGCGACGCCCATGCGGGCCACGCCGCTGGCGTTGGCCTCGCTTACGAAACGCCTTCGTTCCTCGGCGGTCATCTCGGTCAGCCGCTCCCGCACCAGGATGGGCTGGCGCATCTGGCGCACCTGGGCGGCGCTCAGGCCAAACCCGGCGGCGCGCCGTTCCAGTTCGGCTCGATATTGGGCATAGCCGTCTGGGTTGATCTCTGCCGCCCGGCGCAGGGCCAGCAGGCGGCCGTTGCCCGATTCGACCATCCCATCTGGCCCGACGATGGGCGGGCCATCGGCCCACGATGCGCCGGCCCGCAGCAGGGCCTCTGGGTCCAGACGACGGGCAATGCGGTCAATCTGCATCTGCGAAGCTGCGCGCTCCCGACCGCGAGGCTGGAGCTCTGGCAGATATGCCGGGTTGCTCCTGCCGGCGACGGTGTGAGAAGCTGTTGGTTCATTCAGGTCCACCAGACGGTAGCGGACCGTGATCCGGCGCGTGGGGTCGGCCTGGCTGCCCGTTGTTTCCTCTCCGCCGACCGGGCGGTTTGGTAGCCAGGTTACGGGCGCGGCGCTCGGCGGGCGTGTGGCCCAGAGCAGGATGTCTACCACGGCGGCGCGATATTGCTCCTCGGCGATGTCGCCCCTGGCCCACAGCAAAGCCAGGGCGGAATCCAGGATCAGGAGCCGCTCGCTGCGCTCGGCCACGCTCAGCTCGTGGCCGGGGGCGAGGAGCAGCCGGGCGCGTTCCTCGGCGATGGTCTGCGCCACCCCCGCCGGAGCTTCGGGTTCTCCCTGGCTCGCTGCCTGGCAGGCGATCTGGGCGGTGAGGCGGGCGCGGTTCTGATAGAAGGCGGTGGTGTCTTCGCCCGGGGCCAACCGTTGCCACAGAGCCAGGTTATCCCGGATCGCCGCGCCGTGGTCGGCCCAGAAGTTGCTCGTCGCTGGCCGGGCCTCTGGCGGGGGAGTTGCCGGGGCTGGCGGGACGACCCGTGAGCGTGAGCGTTTAAAGGTTACGCCGGGCGGCGGCCAGGGGACGGGCGCGCCCTGGGGCTGGTCCCGCAGGCCACAGTTGGGATTGGTGCAGACCGGGTTTTGGGTGGGCAGCCAGCGGCCACACCGGGCGCAGCGCGGCAGGTAGCGCCAGACCGGCGTCGTAGCGGCGGCCTGGGCCTGTCTGACCGGCACGCCAGCGGCGCGCAGGGCTGGGGCGCTCTGGGCGATCAGCCGGGCCGTGGGTTCTTCGGCTTCGTGGTCGTGTCTGGTGTGGCGTGACTCGTCATCCAATGGGCGAATGACCAACTCGCGCGGCCGTACCTCAACCGCCACCCTGGAACCGGCGGCAAAGCCAGCCCGGTCTAGCCAGGCGCCTTGCAGCCGCAAGGCTGGCTTGCTGGCCGCGCCCCGTTGTTGGATGGCGAACCGGTCCGCCGTCTCCTGGAGGGTCAGGCGGCGCGCGGCCCACATGGCCCGGCTCTGGCCGGCGGGGAGGCCGGCGGCGACCAGGGCCGGTTTCGATTGGCGGACGCACCGATCACATGACATGACGCTTGACCTCATGGGCCGTTCATGGTACAATATGCCTGCTCATCCAGAGCGACAGAGGGACCGGCCCGGTGAAGTCCGGCAACCTGCCAGAGCCACAAGAACGGCAAGGTGCCAAATCCGGCGGGAGGCAACTCCCGAAAGATGAGCGCGCGCGCCCGGCCTCTCTGTCCATGAGAGGTCTTTTGTTTTGCGTAGCCGAGTTGCAGGGAGGGGTTTTTGTTTTCCTGGGTTTCGGCCCAGGCAGTTTGCAAGGAGGTGACCCTATGTCCGAATCAGTGCTTTATTCCACCAACCTGGAAGACTACCCGCCGGAACTGATTGCGAAACTCAGAGCCGAAGCTGCGGCTTCCGGCATCCCTTTCGAGAAATATTGGCGGGCGCATCTGCGCATCGAGAATACGGAAAGGATCCCGGCTAATCCCGATGAACCGGTACGCGCGATCCTGGGTTTCGGTTCAGGCATCCGGGTTGTCCGCCATCACACATAATCCTTCAGATTCTCACCGGGTGTGAATAGTTTTAGGCGTTCGGGGTTGCTCGCACGAATATGCACCTCGTAGTGATCTTTTTCGAGAATCTCCAGGCGATAGTTCCCGGTTTCGTGAAAACTCGCGTGCTCTTCATACTCGGCATCGAGTAATTTAGCTGCTCGAGTAGCGGCTTCGTCATGTCGGTCTGCCCACTGCTCGATGACGGCCACGCGCTCCTGGTCATCGTAGTGCAAGGTCACGCCCTGGTCCAGCGGCCCCAACAGTTGGCCAATGCGCTCTATCAGCGCCCCGGCCTCTGGTTCGCCCAGCGGTTGGCGCAAGCGCCACTCGCGCCGCACGGATGGCCCGCCGGTTTCGTGGTACAGCATCGCCACGGCATCCTGGTTATGGCGCAGGCCCCACTCGCAGATGGCGCCCCGAACGCGCTGCAGATCGCCCCGCAATTGAACGTTGAGGCTGGGTTCCGGGCCGCCCCAGATTCCGGCCGTCCCCTCGATGTCGTCTTGTACGCCGTGGCCCCGCAGGATGTCGGACAACAATCGCCGTACCTGCGGTTCGTTGCGGGTCAGGAAGGCGCGAATCTCCGCGCCGCTCAGCGGGCCGTGGGCCTCCTCTCGATACGGCGAGAGGCCGACGAGCAGCGGCGGCGTTCTCCCTGGCCCACCGGCCCATACCGCTTTCCCCTGGCTGTCCGGGATGCCGGCCGCGCGCAATGCCGGGCGGCTCTGGCGCACCCCCCGGTCGCAGCTCATCCGCCACCACCCCCGGCCCACAGCGCCCAGGTGATCAACGCGGCCCGGCCTTCCTCCCCGGCCAGCCACTCCGCCAGCGGTTCCTCCCAGGCCGACGCGGCCAGCTTCCCCCCATATTTGCCCCGTTCCAGCGGGTAGAGGACCAGACCCTGGCGGCGCACCAATGCCAGTTCCCGGCCGCCGGCCCGAATGTGGGCTAACAGCCCGACCCGCCCTGGTCCTACCGTCCACCGCACCTGCTCCGGCGTCGGCGCTGGGATCTCCATCAGCCAGGCCAACACGGCCCCCGGCGGCGGCCAGGGCGGCGTGACCCCGGCCTGGCGCGCCAGGGCGTCGCACAGGTTGACGGCCCGCCGCCGCCCGGTCTCGATGATCCGCGCCCCCTGGGGGGCGTCCAGTTGCAGGGTGTTGTGGCGGCCCAACAGTGTCAGGCGAAAGCCGCCGCCCCGGTCCCAGGTCCCGGTCTGTTCCAATCCCGCCAGCCAGAAGTCATGAAAGAGCGAGAGGGGCGCAGCCTGAAGCGCCGCTGTCGCCTGGCGGTCAAAGGCGGCGTCGTCGGCCTCGCTCCAGTCCACGTAGAGGGCCTGGGCGCGGGCTATGGCCTGGGCCGGGTCGGATTCCGTGAAGGTTTCTACCCGGCCGTGGGCACAGCGGACGGATTGCGCGCCGCTGACCCGGAGCTGATCAACCTGCTGCGGGCGATGGGCGCGTCGCGGCG
>FWPV01013665.1_pt1 | contig 12130 bp, 11 predicted proteins | sample 2228371 | NCBI WGS metagenome assembly FWPV01 (sample SAMEA103939776, study PRJEB20133) | metagenome | reverse complement strand
AAAAAAACTCTGATATTAATCCTTTTTCTGTTCTTATCCGCTTTTACAAATGCCGATAAAAAAATCAAACTGCTCAATATCCGTTTTTTTAACTACCCGGAATACACGCGGGTTGTTCTGGATCTTGATTCAGAGATTAAAATCAGAGAAAAAATTTTAAAGGAGTCGGACCGTTGCCGGCTCTTTTTTGATTTGAACAACTGCTCTTACAGCGAAGATTTTCCGGCTGAGAAAAAGGGAACAATAAAAATTGAAAACGGAAATCTTAAGCAGATTCGCAGCGGTCTGTTTCAAAAAGATGTAATCCGTGTCGTTTTTGATTTTGACCGCATCGGTGAATATAAATCTTTTTACCTTAAGCAACCGTTTCGTCTGGTCTTTGACATTTATCAGGAAAAAGAATTTTTAACCTACTCCCAGCAAAAGCAAAACATTAAAGATCCCAGTCTGATCAGACAGCTCGGTTTAAAAGCGAACAGAATAATAATTGATCCGGGACATGGCGGCAAAGACCCCGGAGCAATAAACAAAAACTTGAAGCTTATGGAAAAAGACATCGTTCTTGATATTGCCTTAAGGCTTCAGGCTATTTTTAAAGAGCATCAGGATGTTGAAATTATTCTTACCCGCGACAAAGACATTTATCTGAGCCTTGAAGAGAGAACAGCAATTGCCAACTCCAAAAAGGGAGATATTTTCATCTCTATTCATACCAATTCTGCTCCCCGCAAAACAGCCGAAGGTTTTGAAACCTATTATCTCAGCCTGACCGCTGACCCTTATGCCATGCAGGTAGCAGCAATCGAAAATGCCGCAACAACTCAGTCGATTTCTGAACTCAACAACATTATCAATAAAATATTGAAAAATTCGAAAATTAATGAATCAGAGTTGCTGGCAAAAACCGTACACAAAGAAATAATTACCGCAATGAATCAAAAGTTCAAAACAAAAGACATTGGAGTGCGGAAAGCACCGTTTTTTGTGCTCGTTGGAGCAAAAATGCCCTCTATTCTGCTGGAATGCTCATTTATCAGCAACGATAAAGAAGCCAGAATGCTTAAAACAGCAGATTACAGGCAAAAAATAAGCAGTGGAATCTATCTGGGAATCACTTCCTATCTGAAGTTCCTGAACAGCTCAGCTCAATAAACCGAGTTGAAAAAGTTAAAAAAAAATGCTAAATTAATATATAATGCAACTTTGTTGCTGAAATTGGCGTCTGAAAAATAAGGAGGAAAAATGAAAAAGTTTCCGCTGCTAATTTTTGTCAGCTTTTTAGCCGGTGCGCTTTTCTTTGCCCTGACATTCGGTTTTTTACAAAAATCTCCCCAGGAACAGAAAATTGAAGTTGCTCCGGCAGTAGCCACTGCCCAGAGTTCTCCGGTTAAACCACAATCCTCCACGGATTTCGTTCCTCTAGTGAAAAAGGTAAAACCGGCTGTTGTGATTGTTTATTCCGAGTCAATTCAGGAAAGATCATCGTTCTTCGATTTCGGTGATGATTTCTTCAATTTTTTTGATGTTCCCAGACGCCGCGAACGCGTCAGAGGTCAGGGATCAGGATTTTTTATCTCCGCAGACGGCTATGTTTTAACCAATAATCATGTTGTTGAAAATGCCGTAAAAGTAAAAGTAGTTAATTTTGAAGAAAAAGAATTTACAGCCAAAATAATCGGAACTGACCCGAAAACCGATCTGGCATTGATTAAAATTAATATAAATAATGCTCCCTTTCTGGAGCTTGGAGATTCCAATAAAGTTGAAGTCGGCGAATGGGTGCTGGCAATCGGTAATCCGCTGGGGCAGGAGCTGACTGTAACTTCCGGGATTATTTCCGCAAAAGGCAGGCAACTTGGTGTTGCCCAGTATGAAGACTTTATTCAGACCGATGCGGCGATCAATGTCGGAAACTCAGGCGGACCACTGGTTAATATGCGCGGTGAAGCAATCGGTATTAATTCAGTAATTCTTTCCCCGAATCAGGGAAACATCGGACTCGGCTTTGCTATCCCGGCCAATATGGCTAAAAAAGTAGTCAATGATCTTAAACAAAAAGGAAAAGTGGTGCGCGGTTATCTCGGCATTCAGATTCAGGGAATATCTGCTTCCGAAGCGAAAGATCTTGATCTTCCCCAGGGCGGAGTTCTAATTGCCAGTGTGGAAAAAGGTTCACCGGCTGAAAATTCCGGTTTAAAACGGTATGATCTCATTGTAAGAATTAACAATAAAGATGTGAAAACACCTGCTGATCTTTTAAGTGAAATCGCCAACACAGCTCCCGGTGACTATGTTGAAATAACCTATTACCGGAATAAGAACAAAAATGTCGTAAAAATTAAAGTCGCCGAAGCGCCTGAAAATGTAAGTATCAGTTCACGAGAATCGGAAAGAATTATTGACCTGGGCATGATTGTTCAGAACAACAACCAGCAACTGGTTAAAGAATTTAACCTGAAGACAAATAAAGGAATTGTCATTACCAGTATTTCACGAAACGGCGCCGCCGCAAGAAACGGGCTGCGAATCGGGGATGTTATCCTTGCAGTCAACCGCACTGAAGTCAACTCTGTTTCTCAATTCAGAAAACTTCTGGAGGACAAAAACGAAGAGAGCAATATCTTTCTGCTGATCAATCGTAACGGCAATGAAATGTTTTTAAAATTCAGACTTGATGAAACTGATTAATGGAAATTTCGAAAACCGACTCGCTGGGCAATATTTTTCTGCATATCAGCGAAAATGATTTCCTGGCAGAAATAGAAAAAGATCCGGAGAAAATAAAGGCTATCTGCAGTAAACGGGGCTTTGCTGCAGATGGCCTGATTGTATTTAAAGAGCAGGAAAAGCAGATAGAGTTTCTTATCTTTAATGCTGATGGTTCTGAAGCTGAAATCTCCGGCAATGGACTTGCCGGATTGTCTTCTCTCTTAAGCTACCGGACAAACAGAAATATTTTTTCTTTTCTGACAAAGGCTGGTGAAAAAAGAGTTCAGGTTGAAAGGAAATCTGATAACGAGTTCATTTGCAAGGTGGAAATAGGAACTCCTGATTACTTCAACCGAAACTTTTTTCCTTTTCTGCAACCGCAAAAGCAACGCTATAATTTTTTTAAACTACCTTTTTATCCCGTTGCCACGGGTAATCCGCATATCGTCTTTATTCTTGAACAGGAACTGAACGAAAACGAAAAAGAAGAAATTTACAACCAGGTTCAGGATGCTACCAACCTTTTTCCCGGCAGGACAAATGTTGAATTTTTAAAAATTGATAACCGGCATCTAAGAGGCTGGTTCTATGAGCGCGGAGCAGGGAAAACATTAGCTTCTTCTACTGGAAGCGCGGCTATTCTGGCTATTTTGAAAAATGTATTTAATTTAAACCAGGTTGAAATCGAAACTGAAACAGGTACAAAGATTTCTGCCTGCCTTGAAAATGAAAAAATTTTTGTTTTTACCCGCACAAAGCTTATCTTTCAGGCAAAAAAGCTCTCTTTTTTCTTCTAAATAATTTTTACTTCCACCGAAACCTGTAGTTCTTCGTTCAGAATATTTTCGATAAAATCCTTTGTTCCGGTCTGCGCGCTTACACATCCGAGACAGGCGCCCTGATAACGAAGATAGATAATCAGATGTCCCTCCTTCTCCTGAATATCAACAACATCAATTCCTCCGCCATCTTTCTGTAAATAAGAGCGGATTTTACTATCAAGAACATTTTCAATCTTTTTTAATTTCTGAACAATCGTCAGATGCATAAAGTCTTCACTATTAACAGATTGCTCTATTTTTTCCCCTTCCATTTCAGCGCGGACTTCCCTTAGAATATCAACAAGATAATACTTGCGCTCTTCATGACCACCGGGCCGAATACAGGATTTGCAGAAAGCTCCGGCTTTGGTAAAATTAGTAATCTCTTCAACAGTTTTTAAATCATTCAGCTTGATAACCTCTTTTATAGTTTTCAGACTAACCCGGGCACATTGACAGACGATTTCCTGATCGTCGAGCGCAGCTGCATTAACTCCTTTATAAATTGCTGCTGCCTGCTTGATCACATCATAAGCCATTACACTGCAATGCATTTTCTGGGGAGGAATTGCCGGTTTATCAGGTTCATCCCGCAAAGCGTGTTCAACATCAAGGTTTGTTATTTTAATAGCCTGATCAACTGTTTTCCCGATACATAGTTCAGCCATTACATCAGAAGAGGCAATAGCTGTTCCGCATCCAAAACTTTTAAACTTAGCAGCAAGAATACGATCAGTTTTTTCATCAACAACCCAGTAGAGTCTGACAGCATCTCCGCAGGCTTCTGCTCCCCAATCGGCAACAATAAGTTTTCCTCCTAATCTTTTAGCTTCTTCTTCAGTAATTTCTCCGCGAAATTTTGGATTATTCATCCGCTCAGCAACTTTATTGCTGTAATGTTCCCAGAGTGAACCGCCGATTAAATCAAATTTTGCCATAATTACTCCTTATAGGTTGAAGAAATTGCCCTTAATCTTTTAATACTTGAATTTAATTTTTCAATTGTAAAATCAATCTCGTCTTCTCGTGTAAATCTCGACAAGCTGAAACGCACGCCGGTATGAGCCAGCTCTTTGTTTATGTTCATTGCCACAAAAGTCGGATTGGGTTCAAGTGATTCAGAAGCGCAGGCGCTTCCGGTAGAAGCAGCAATTCCGGACTGATTAAGATCCCAGATCAAAGCTTCGCCCTCCACTCCTTTAAAACTTGCCAGAATTGTGTTGGGAACTTTTAGCTCTCTTTTTCCGATTACCAGAGAATCAGGAATGGCTAATATAGCATCTTCCAGTTTATCACGGAGCCGGCGAACCTCTTTTTCCTCATATTCAAGATATCTGTTGGCAAGTTCCATCGCCAGCCCCATCCCGACTATATAAGGAACATTCAATGTTCCGGCTCTTTTTCCGGCCATCTGCTCACCGCCATGAATAAGCGGAATTAAAGGAGCGCCTTTACGTACATATAGCCCGCCTATACCTTTCGGACCATGGAATTTGTGAGCGCTGAAAGTAAGATAATCAACCTGAACAGTAGTAAGGTCAACCTTAATTTTGCCAATAGCCTGAACCGCATCGGTGTGAAACAGAACTCCTTTTTGATGACATAATTCTGAAAGTTCTTTAACAGGAAAGATTAATCCTGTTTCATTATTTGCCCACATAACTGACACCAGGGCAGTTTTTTCCGGATCAAGGTAAGGTTCAAGCTCTTTAGCCGTAACGATGCCGTCTTTGTTTACCGGAAGATAAATTACCTCTGCTCCCTGCTGCTCAAGAAAACGGCAGGTGTTGGAAAGACAGGGATGTTCAACCTGAGTGGTAATGATTCGGGTTTTTTTCTGCGTTTTGATCAGCTCAAAATAGATGCTCTTTAAAACAGTATTATTACCCTCACAGGCACAGCTGACAATGATCAGATCATCTTCTTCAGGAATATTCAGCCCCTGATAGAGTCTGTCCATGGCAATTTTTAAATACTGACGGGCTTCAGCGCCAAAACTGTGAAGTGAATTCGGATTTCCGTAATATTCACAGAAAAAAGGACGCATTGACTGCTCAACAGCCGGATCAACTATAGTTGTAGCATTATTGTCAAGATAGATTCGCTCCATTTTATTTACCTGCTTAATATTGCAGAATTCTTTTCTGTCCGGTTATCTTTCTCTTCTCGGTCAGATCCTGTGTCACCTCCAGCGTTCCCAGATATTCACCCTTTTCATTATGAACAGCTATGTATTCAATATGCACAAACTTTCCTTCAATTTCAAGCCAGAAAGAGACTCTTTTCTGCTGACCGCTTTTAAAATCAGCAAGAATTCTTTCAACTATATGAATACTTTTTGGCGGATGGCAATTCTGAACTTTTCTGCCGAGAGTTGAACGCGGTCTGCTGAAGATACGCTCCGGAGGTTCATTAAAATACTTTACCTCATCATTAGCATCAACGAAAGAGATATCCACGGGCAGGTAGTTTAAAATCTGCTTTAACTCCTCAACTGTCAATTTCCCGGAAGGAAATTCTATTTCCCTGTTTTCCATTTTTTAACCTCCTTGTTAAATATTTCATTTTACAGCAGATTCTCTGATTTGAAAAGATGGCTTAAAGCCGCTTAAATCAGCTGCAATAATCTGCCAGTCATTTGAAGAAAACTTTTCCCGGCACATCGGAAACAAAATCTTTTCTTCTTTTTCAACCATATCTTCAATGGCGCGTAAAAAACCAAAAAGTCTTTCCGAAAAGTCATCAGAGAATTTAGCCGAATCGATTATACCTCTCAGCAATTTAAATTCCTGGCGCAGTTCGTCATCTTTCGCCCACATTACATTCGATGGTCCGGAAATTCCTGCTTTTTCCAGAAACGGAAAGAGTAACTGCTCTTTTTTCTCATAATGTTTTGAAATTCCACCTAATGCCAAAAAGAAATCTGCAAATTTCATAAAACTGCTCTCTGATTTATCTGCCGTATACTCTAAAAAAGCAGTTCTGACTTTTGAGGTCAGTTCAGTTATAGTTTTATTTTCATTCTGAAAATATTGAATTGCGTTGTTTGGCAAATCAGTTGCAGTTTCAGTCAGGTTCTCTCTGACTGCCTGAAGATGATGATCACAGGCATTCATGATTTCTGCTGAAGAAAATCCCTCTTGCAGTAATTCCTGTTCAACCTCAACTACCAGATTATAGGGAACTTTTTTCAACTGACTACGTAATTCTTGCTCATCCTGACTGCTCAGATTTTTTTGTACAAGCCTGATAAAAAGCTTTTTTAACACCGCTTTCTGTTCAGCTGAAATAAGTTTTAAATTATTCATAATTTTTCCTCCTGATAACTTTTTCCAGCGACTGCCATAAACGTCCGGCAGCCTGACGAAGTTCAAAGCTCTTTTTCGAAGAGAGCCATCTGGAAATTAATAACCTCAAACTGCCGATAATCATTAAAAAAATGTGTTCGGCTTCAATATCTTTCCTGATCTGGCCTTTTTTCTGAGCTTCATTAATCAGCCCGACCAGCAATATCTCATGAGATTTCAATAAAGAAAAAATTCTTGCCAGATAAAGCTCGTTGATAAAAAATAATTCGTTGGAAAACATTATACCGGCGATTTGCGGATGCTGAGAAAAAAAATCTGCCCGATTGATAAAGAAAAAAGCAATTTTTTCCAGTTCAGTCTTATTTTTTAATGCATTAACTTCACTTAAAACCCCAAGGGAGCCCTCTTCCAGCCGATCAATAATTGCTTTCAGAATTTCCTCTTTCGATTCAAAATGCCGATATATTGCGGCATCCTTAAAACCAACCTTTGCGGCAATCTGCTTTAAAGACAAATTACTTAAACCTCCCTCTGCCAGCAGTTCAATTGCCGCATCAATAATTTCATTTCTTCTTTTTAAATTCATATCTAATTCCTTTTGTTTGTTAATGCTTATTAACTATTATGTTGTTTTTTTTCTGTTCTGTCAACAATTTTTTTATTATCAACAGAGCAGATTACTTGATTTATAATAGCTATTATGCTATTATTTTTTTAAGCCGAGGTGGCGGAATTGGCAGACGCACGGGACTTAAAATCCCGGGCCGCCTGGCGGCGTAAGGGTTCGATTCCCTTCCTCGGCACTCTTTTTATTATCCTCCGGAAATAGTTCAAAATAGTTTTTTGTCTGCTTTTAATTTTTTTAATTAAATCGCTAAAAATCCTTTCACAAATCAGGACGGATTTTTTTTGCAAAAATGTTTCAAAACTAATCTTCTGTCCTTAATGAGAAAACTCTATAGCCGGCAACTATTTAACTGCTCTTTTTATAACAGTCTCCCAATTAATATTTTCAAAAAAAGCGGCAATATAGTCTGCTCTTTTCAGTCCATAATCAACCATAAAAGCATGCTCAAAAACATCCAGGACGAGAATCGGATCAGCACCTGCAAGATGACCGAGATCATGCTCGTTTACCCAACAATTAAAAAAGCCGCCGGAAATTTTGTCTCTGTAAAGAATAACCCAGCCGATACCGCGCATCATGGCAATGGCTTTAAAGTTCTGCTGCCAGTTATCAAAGCTTTCAAAATAGCCGGAAATCAGCTTTTCAAAATCATCTTTTCCTGTTTGATTACCACCTTTTATCAGGTTTTCAAAGTAGTATTCATGCAATCTCATTCCGTTAAATTCCCAGCCAAATCGACGCTGAAGCTCAGCAAACTCAGGTGTTGCCGTCTTGGCCTCTTTCTGTAAGCTGAGTAAAGTTTCAGCCAGTTTTTTTGTATTTGCCACATAACCCTGATAAAGAGTAAAATGATTGTTTAACAGATTATCAGAAAATCCTTTCATCCCTAATAAATTTGAAAAATCACGAGCTGAAAAATTCATGTTGCCTCCTTTTGTTTTTTTTGCATTTCCCTGGCTGCTTTGCGCGCCAGTTTATCGACATAGTTATTCAGCTGATCATCTCTATGGGCAGGAACTTTATCAAACTGGATATCTTCAAATTGTTCTATAGTTTGCAGAAGCTCCAGCCATAAATCCTTGTTTTCTACTGATTTACCATCACTTTTTTTCCAGCTGTTTTTCTGCCACTTTTTTAACCAGCCTTTTTTAATTGCATTGATAATATAGCTGCTGTCCATATATACCCTGACTTTCAGGTCTCGTCTTTTCAGTGTTTGCAGCGCCTTCAGACATGAAGTTAATTCCATACGGTTATTGGTTGTATCTGCTTCTGCTCCCAGAATTTCCTTAGACTTATCTTTCCAGAGAAGCAGAGCTGCCCAGCCGCCAAAATTGTTTTTACTGTGGTTAGCCAGGCAGGAACCATCAGCATAAATTTTAACTTCCTCTGACATATATAAAAATAGCATTTTATCAGTCAATTGGCAACCTATTTTTTATAAACAGCGTAAATTTTTTTTCATCACATTTATTTTTTTAATAAATTCTCTTGATTTAATATACTTTTTCAGCTATGATAAACTTTTACAAGGAGGAAAAATGCCGGTTAATTTAAAAGGAAGACATTTTCTTACAATGAAAGACAATTCACCTGAGGAAATCGATTTTTTACTTTACCTTTCCTGCAAACTAAAAGCTGACAAATATGCCGGACTAAGAGGAAAAAATCTGGAGGGCAAAAACATCGCCTTAATTTTTGAAAAACCTTCCACCAGAACGCGCTGTGCCTTTGTTGTTGCCTGTGTTGATGAAGGCGCCCATCCCGAATACCTGGGCAAAGATGATATTCAGCTCGGAAAAAAAGAGAGTGTAAAAGATACGGCTCGGGTTCTGGGAAGAATGTTTGACGGAATTCAGTTTCGTGGATTCAGTCACGATACGGTCGAAGAACTGGCAAAATGGGCAGGAGTCCCGGTGTGGAACGGCCTTACCGATCTCTATCATCCGACTCAGGTGCTGGCAGACTTCATGACTGTTCTGGAACATTTTGGCAGATTAAAAGGAATAAAATTTGCTTATGTCGGAGATGGCCGCAATAATATGGCGAATTCTCTGATGATTGGAGCAGCAAAAATGGGAATGGATTATCGTATCGTTTCCCCGCAAGAGTTGTTCCCCTCTCCGGAACTTGTCAAAGAATGCCAGGAATTCACAAAAGAGCGCAATGGAAAAATAACTGTGACAAAGGACATTAACGAAGGAGTTAAGGGAGCTGATGTAATCTATACCGATGTCTGGGCATCTATGGGCGAAGAAGATAAGATACCGGAAAGAATCAAGCTGCTTAAACCTTATCAGATAAATGCCGAATTAATGAGCAAAACCAGAAATTCTGATACAATTTTCCTGCATTGCCTGCCATCTTTCCATGACCATAATACTGCCCTGGCAAAGAAATTTCCTGATATCTGCGAAGTCAGTGATGAAGTTTTCGAAAGTGTAAATTCAAAAGTATTTGACGAAGCGGAAAACAGAGTGCACACAATTAAAGCAGTTATGGTTGCCACTCTCGGAAAATAATCATTTTAAACGAATAATCATTCTGGTTGCAACTTATTTCAAGTAATGTTATGCTTTTTTGATGAATGTTAAGCTGGATTATCTTGAAAAACCGGCTGTCTTAATCCAGCAGGGAAGCATTGCCGTCAGAAATAATCTTTTCCGTGATCTTTTCCCTGATGTTGCCAACCTTAACCAACTTAACCGATACCGTTTAACATCTTCAAAAAAAGAAATTTTTCAGAAAGAGCAGCTTTTTTTTGAAAGAGAAGCAATTGCTCTTGACGACCAGAATATCATCTGGATCTTTAATGATATTTCCCGGGAATATTTATTGCTGCAGGAAATTAAAAAAAAGTCACTTCACTTTAACTTAATTGAGGAAGCATTAAACAGTAGTATTTCATTTGGAATAATTATCTTTGACCGTGAAAAAAATATCATTTTTGTAAGTGAACAGGCTAAAAAACTATTACATATCCCCTCCCGGGCAACCATGCTTAAATGTTTCCATTTTCTAAAAAAAATTCAGGAATGTGATGACTGTTTTCTTAATAAAAAAGACGAAGAAAACGGTCAGAAGAAAAAAACCATAAACTTTGGACAGGAGCAGATTACAATTGAGGCAGTGGAAGTCAAAGACAATTACGCCTATATTTTAAGAAACACAACCAGAGAAATAAGCTTAATCCAGAGGATAAAAGAGCAGCAGGAAAACCTGAAAAAGGCAAATCAGAAAATTTCAGAGCAGAATGAAATTCTAAAACAGTTGAGCCGGGTAAGCATTCAGATCGGTACGCTCAATGACTTCAATCAGATTTTGACCACAACGATTAAATCAATTTCAGAAATTTTTCTGGCTTCAAAAGCAGTTTTAATGCTCTTTGCAGAAGGAAACAAGATTGAATACGCATCGTTTTCAGAGAGTTTCACGGAGCAGGAAAAAGATTTGTTTTTAACAGATTTCCAGTTTTTAAAAGCAAATAATGATTTTTTAGTTTATGACCTTACCGAATCAGAAAAAATCATCGGCAAACTATTTCTGGCACAACCGCAAAAAGAGATTGACCTCTCCGTTATTGATATTTTTTTAAGCCAGGTAAGCATGTTCCTTAAAAACATCAAGCTCCAGCAAAAGCTCGAAGAAACAGCTTTCCGCGACAAAATGACCGGAGTCTTTAACCGTAACTATTTCGAAAAAAAATTACAGCAGGAAATTGAACTTTCAAAAAATTTTCACCAGCCTCTATCGCTGATTATTATTGATCTTAACGGGCTAAAAGAAGCAAATGATCTGCGTGGTCACAACCACGGTGACGCCTTAATTGCCGCAGCCGCAAGACATCTTGAAACAAACAAAGGGCATAATGACACTCTCTTCAGATTAGGAGGAGATGAATTTGTAATGATCTGCAGTAACTGCGACCAGGATATGCTATCAAAAAAAATCGCCTATCTGAAAAAAGTTGGTAAAAAAACTTTCTATGAAATTGATAATGTTGCATATTTTTACAGTTATAGTCTGGGGGGTGCCTGTTCAACAGAAATCAGTTATGATAAAATTAAAGAGCTTGCCGATCAGAGGATGTATGAAGATAAAAATGAGTTTTATAAAACTCACCAGAGATATCGATAGAGGTGTTTAAATGTCAGAAGAAAACAGAAGAGATTTTTTAATTCAGCAGTTAATCAAAATATCAGAAATGCTCAAAGACGGACGTTATGAAGAAATTGACCTGACCCTGATCGAAAAAGAAGCAAGAGATCTGGCTCAAAATTTTAATGAAATGATTCTCAATCTTGAAAATGCCGGAAAAAGCCTGACTGAAACCTACGCCGTAACGCAAATCAGTGACAACCTTCAGTATATCTGCAAGACAACGGCTGAAGGAGTCACCAGGGTTATCGATCTTGCAGAATCAATCATCAACAGCTCAACAGAAATAGCCACTCAGATAAATGCTCTCAAACAGGAAATACAATCAGAAAAAAACAGCACAAATTTAAAAGTAATTGAAGAAAAATTAGCCTCTCTGCAGAACAGCGCTTTTACAATCATGACCTCACTTGAATTTGAAGATATTAATCGTCAGCTGATTGAAAAGATATCAAAGAAACTGAACGAACTCTACAACAACTTAATTAAAGTCTTAATTCTTTTGA
>FWPV01011260.1_pt1 | contig 12132 bp, 15 predicted proteins | sample 2228371 | NCBI WGS metagenome assembly FWPV01 (sample SAMEA103939776, study PRJEB20133) | metagenome | reverse complement strand
GGAAATGCTGTAAAGTAATTTGATGGCAATAAGATATGTTGAATAAAATACCAAACTAAAAGTGTATAGTTTCAGAACTTCATCAGTCATCATAGTATCTGATGGTGTAAATCTGCCCCGTTCATAAAATAATCTTATTAGATCTGAACCGAAAAATATTATAATAAAGGAAATGGGAATCATCAAATAAATATTTATGCTGATGCTCTTTTTGAGAGATGAAATTAATTCATTTGTGTCTTCAACTGCACTTTGGGAAAATTTTGGGAAGATTGTTGTTATCAATGCAACAGTAAAAATGGAAACCGGTATTGTATAAATTGTAAGTGCATAATTCAGTGCGGCAATGCCCCCTGCAGGAATTATTTCAAAAAAATATCTGTCAACAATCGGATATGACAGAGAGACAAACTCAATAATTATCAATGAGATTAACAAGTCAGTTTGCTTTAGATTTAGAACTTCAATTGAAGAGTGTTTGCTAATTTTTAATAATGATCTTAATCTAAAGGACAAATAAATTAGCGCCAGCAAATTTCCGGCAATAAAACTCATCGGCAATACATAAACATTATATTCAGAACTAAGAAATATTACCATTAAGATGATTATAATATTCATTATCAGCTGAAGAACTGCAGGTAGAATAAATTTATATTCACTTTGAAGATATGCTGTTAATATCGATACACCAGCGTTAAGTGGGATGGTTATTAAAAAAAGCAAAAATAAATTTTTGCTTAAAATAAAAGTTATTTGGTCATCAATTGAAACAAATAATTTAATAACCGGATTTGATAGTATTGCAAGTATAAGAGCAAGTATTAATCCGGAGATAAAAAATAAATAGAATGATCTTCCTGTGAATTTTTGTGCTTCAGTTGATGAAGTTATTTTTATTTTATGATAAGTTGGAACGAAATAATGCTGGGCTATATAAAGAACAGCGGTATTTATTGTAATCGGAATTGCTGCACTTACAAGGAACAAATCAAATTCTTCACTTAGCCCAAAAGAGTTTGCGTAAACTATTTCTCTGATAAAACCAAATCCTTTACTCACAATGCTTATCAGAACAAGTGAGAAAGAGGCTCCGGCAATAGAATATGTTATTTTATTTTTCAATATTTATCAGAATTAAAATGATCAGTTGTTTATGAATCTTACATAGATATCACCATCTATGATATCTTTTGATGGGAAAGTTTTTAATAACTCTAAAAATTTTTTACTATCTAACCATTCCTCTAATCCTAATACAAGACTTTCTCCTTTGGAGTAGTTACAAGTAATTTTTCCAATACTGCTCAGGTGATTAATGCACTCAATTGCTCTATCCGTGAATTCAGGAATGGTAAATTCAAACGATAAAAGTTTTACAGGCTTGCTTAATCCTTTTATCACTTCCAGCTCGTAACCTTCAACATCAATTTTACAAAAATCCGGCATACCGTATTTATCAATCAAAGAATCCAGTGTGATAACTTCTACATCAATTGATTTATCCCAATTTAAATTCTTAAATCTGTTTGAATCCTTAACTTTTGATATCCATTCTTCCGAAAGCGAAGATAGTGCGCTGTGTTCGTTCAAAAACATTTTTTTTGTTTCGCAAACAGAGCCAACAGCTTTTCTGATTAAAATTATCTTATCACCAAATTTTTTCTTTAGAAAGTTGTGCTCATTTTTTTGTGGCTCAACAGACAGCACTTTTGCCCCAAGCATTAAGAAAGTATCTGTGCGATTGCCATAGCTGGCACCTATGTCAAAACAAAAGTCACCTTTATTAATAAACTGAGAATAAAAGCTCAACAGTCTTTTACGATAATTTTTATGAACCGGATTTTCGAAATATTTATCCTTGAATAGTTTAAGCTGATTGAATATTCCTATTTTTTTTAGGAACGTATTTATCTGATAATTCATCGGTAGGATTTTAATTAAGAAAATTATTGCAGTTGTTAATACAAAACTTATCCTCAGTCATTTTTATTCAACTAGATTTTATTTGCTAACTTTTTCTGCTGAAGTACCACAATGATTAAAGAAACAAACAAGAAGATAAATATACTTCCCGCAATTGTAGAAAATATTACTCGAGGCGAAGCTTTCTGATCAGGTAAAACTGCTTCATCAAGAATTTCAACTGTTGGCAAATCACGGTTTTCCTGAATTTTTTCTTTATAATATTGCTGCTGTAGTAGAAGATAAACTTCATTCTGGATTTTCACTTCGCGCATCAATTCAGATAGCTCTTTACCTAAGGCAGGAACATCTTTAAATGCAAGGAAGTAATCCTGATTACCCAATTCAATTTTTGCGTATTGTGCCCGGAGTTGTTCCAATTTTTTCTTTAAAGATAAATATGTCCGATCATTTTCATTTACATTATATTGAAGCAAACCTAATTCAACCTCAGTTTTGGCAATCTCGGTTTTTATCTGGGCAGCAGTTTCAATAGCTGATTTAATTTGATCAGGCAGCGAAATAGTTTTATTCTTTTTCTGAAATTCCATTAATGCATTTTCAACAGAATCTAATTTTACTTTCGTCCGTATCAGTTGATCCTCAACAAATAATCTGGCTCTTCGTGATCTTGATACTAATTTCTCCCGATTAATTTTATCCAACGCTTCTATAAATGTATTCGAAAGATCAGAAGCCAGTTTTTTCTTTTCATCAACATTATCAAAAAGGTATGGAATGAATTTAGTTTTAACATTAACTGAAAGCTTAATCATCCCCTCTTTGTTCAGATCAATTTCTAACTGATCAGATAATTTTTTTGCAGCACGATAAATACTTTTCTCATCATACTCATTTTGCAATTTCAGTTTTTCCAAAACATAAATTGCAGCTGATCTGCTTTTTAATATTTCTATATAAAGTTGTGAACTTGCATTAGAAATATTAGCAGTTAAAAAATTTGATAAATCTTTTCCAGCCAACAAACTTCCAAGTCCATCCATTGAAGAACTTCTTTCCGGAGGAAGAACAACAACTTCAGATTTGTAAGTGTGAGGATAAATGAGCAGTAGTATCAAAAATAAAATTACTGTTGATAGAACAGTAATCTTAATTATGGTTTTAATGTTTATTAAAATAGTATTTAAAGTCTTGTGATAATCCATCTTTTACCTTGTAGCAACAATCACCGCAACTGTTGCAGCAATTACTGCTGCTAATTGTCCCAGAACAGAAAGAGAAGTTGTAAAGACATCCCAAAATTTTGGTCCCGGCGGATCTTCCAGAACCCATATAGTATCACCCGGGTCTAAAACTTCAACATCATCTGCATCAATCCATTCCCCAGTGTTTACTTTTATCACACGAACGTCACTTTCAATAGCACGCCAGCTAAATCCACCCGCTATCTGAATGTAATCTTCCACACTGAAAGCAGGATTGTAGATTATATTACCCGGTTTAACAACCTGCCCAATAATTGTAACATAATTTTTCTTTTCGGGAATAATGATTTCATCGCCTCTTCTAAGTATTACATCTTCGGAAACTTTGTTTTCCAGGAATAATTTTTCAAAATCAACAACTACTTTCCCTCCACGCTGACGCGATTTCGATTTAAGATAGTCATACTCATCATCAGTCATGTCTGCTCTTGGAATTAGTTTTATTCTTTCATACTCAGGATCAATTGTAGTATCTCTTTCAACTCTGTTTAATGTAGCATCAACTAAAGATGCATCTTCAAGAAATCCACCAGCTTCAGAAATGATTTCAGAAAGTGTAGTTTTATTTTTAATTATTTTATAGAGTCCGGGATATTTCACTTTACCCTGAATTGTAACATATTGTGAAACAAAATACTCAGGTAAAATCCTTACAATAACCTGATCTCCAAACTTTAGCCTTATCTGGTTACTTACAATTTCTTCATAAGAATAATATTGGCTGAATTGATTTTTGCCGTCATCAGCAAAACGAATTAGTTCTATTGAATCTTTTTTAGCATTAAATAATAAACCACCAGCTAATGAAATTAATTGATCTACTGTTTCACCTTCTTTGTACTCATAGAAAGCAGGATACTTAACCTGTCCATTGATTGTTACAAACTTATCCACACGGTCAATTATTACCACATCGCCTTCACGCAAAAAAGGATTGTTTTTGAAGTCTCCAATTCTTAAAAATGAAAGTAAATCGATTGATTGCTTAAGACCATCTTTAGAGTTTATAATAATGTTTCTGATATCTGCTGATTCATTAATACCTGCAGATGATTTGATTAAATCAAGAAGTCTTGAATTTGAAGAAAGGATATGACTTGCCGGTTTTTTAACATCGCCGACTAAAGAGACTTTTATCTTTCTGAATGAGCTAATTGAGATGTAATACTCAACGTTTCTGAAAGATTTATCTAACCTATCAATAATAATATTTTTAGATTCGGCTAGAGATTTATTTCTAAGATCCACTGCGCCAAATTTGGGAATGTATAAGAATCCTTCGGGGTCAACTCTAAGATTAAATTTTACTTCCTGCACTCCACTAATGACAATTAAAAACTCATCACCGGGTCCAACTTTGTATTCATTTTCATCGAGGATCCCTTCGGAAAAAAATGTTTCTCCCGAGCTAACAAATGCTGTATCATTAAAAGATCTTTCCGGATAAGTTGGTAATATCTGTCCAAATGAAGATATTGTGAAAAGACAAAACAGAACTGTTAAAATGGCTTTTGAATACAAATTGCTTCCGATGCTTATTAACTTATACAAACTTAATAATTCGAATATAATTATAGAAATGACTTAACCAGATTAAATTTTAAGTGAAATCTTTCTTAATGAGATAATCGTAACAAAAACTCCGATAATCGGACCGATCAAAAGCAGCATTATTATAAATTCATACTTGTTTGAAACAACACTTTCTAAAGGTCCGAGATACCCTCTCAAATAACTGTAAATAAACCAGGCTAGAAATAATGCAATCACTCCGCCAATTAAACCTATAATTGCGCTGTTAAGAATTATAGGCATTTTAATTGTAGATAAAGTTGCGCCTACAAACTTCATAGTTTCAAGCTCAGAGTATTTTGAATTCAAAATTAGTCTTACAGTACTGTAAACCAGATAAAGTGATACTAACAGTATCAGACCCGTAACCGAAAAGATATATACTTTAGCCTGATCAATGTATGAAAGAACTTTATGATAAAAGTCCTGTCTGAAAACAACTTCATCAGACCAATCAAATTTTGAAAGATTATTAATAATTTTTTTTATGGAATCACGGCCGGAATATTCATCTTTTAATTTAATATTGTATGAAGCAGGTAAAGGATTATAATCAAGGATTTTTCTGAAATCTTCTCCTGTCTCTTTGATAAACAGCTCAGCAGCTTTGTCTTTACTGATAAATTCAAACGAAGAGATAAAATTCTGATTGGAGAGGTCAACTTTGCTTGATTCAATTTGATTTTCGGGCAAGTTTTCTTTGATGAACACACTGATAACAATACTGCGTTTTAATTCTTCTTCAAAGTGATTTGAGAACTTTATTATAAAAACTGAAATCGTTATCAGAATTACAGAAAGTGTAACAGAAATAAGAGAAAGCAAAAAGGAAAATTTTGATCTACCTATAAGTTTAAATGCTTCTTTTATCCAAAATAATATCATATAAAAAATTAAAAATTAGATTCATCTATCCAGCGATTAATTCGCCACACTTTAGTTTGACTATCTTTAATTAAAGCAAGATTAACTCTCCCATCAACTCTGATCACATCTGTTGGATTAAAAGTGATATTCAGGTTAAAACTTCTTACAATATTGGCATTTAAAGAATCTTCAGTAATCAAAACAATATTATTCCATATTAAATCCAGCCGTTGAGCATTCTGAAAAAGTCCATAAGTTGTTCTCATTTCCTCATCTCTTCCCCAGCTTACATCAAATCCCTGATCGTAATCTCTGTAAATAAAAGAAAAATCTTCTGTTAACAATTTACCATAAATTGTTGTATCCTTAAAAGTGTAGGCGTACTGGAAATTCTGGAAAACTCCGCTTACATCTTTTTGATCAGAAACAGGCGGTTTGAAGTCCTCAAAATTTTCATCATACTTTGGCGCAAAAGGATTTGTGCATCCAATTAATGACAAAAGAAAAAAAAGCGATATTAAAACAAAAGCTTTAATAATAACTTCCCTTTAATTCACTCCAGCTTGGGAGAGTTTGACTTTTTGTATCTTTCCAAAAATAGATAACCCATTCAGATCTTGAATCCCGAACCATATTGAATTGAAGATTGCCGCCGTAGTTTGAAGAATTCTGGTTACCAATAGCCGGGACATTAAGAAAATAGCCTGCTGTATAAACTAAACTATCCCCGCTGAGATTAGAATAATTTTCCTGATTTAAAGTTAATGAAACAGGAAACTCAGCAGGAACTTTTGCAAAAACACTGCTTATGTACCTTTGCTCTTCATTCAATCCCCAACCCTGTACGAAAATCTGATAAACTGCAGCAGCTTCACTTGAAGCTGAAAAGGAAAATCTTTGATTTGTAAAAATCGTATCTACAAAACAAGAAATATAATTCTGAATATTCTTATCGGTTAAGGAGTTTTTAAGATTTTGGATTACAATTGAAGGCTGTACTGGAGGTTCAAAATTTGATCTTCCCTGGTCCGGTGTTTCCGCATCTCTGGTGGAAAATAAATCGCAGGAATAAAAAAGCAGCGGCAGCGATAGAATAAATGTTTTAACGAATGATTTCATTTTTGACAAACAAAAATTACTCTTGGTGAAGTTGAACTATTAAATTCAGTGCCGTCAAAATCTCCAAATGTTATATCAAATCCAATTTTTTTTAGTACCTGTGATAACTCTTTATGGCTATAAATTTTTACAGATTCTTCATATTCATTTGATCGTTCAGATTTTACAATTGTAATTTTTTTAATCACTCTGTTGTTAAAAATTCTTCTTTCCTGAATGATTTCACCTGAATTTATTTTGTCACTGGAATATTCTACTAAATTTTTAACTAAGAATTCAGAGTTAAAAAAATCCAGGATAAAAAAACCCTTATCATTTAATAAATCATAAGCCTTTTTCAACACTGCAAAATTTTCTTCATCACTATCAAAATATCCAAAACTGGTAAATAAATTAATAACTAAATCAAATTTATCCTCCGACACAAAATTTCTAATATCAGAGAGGATGAATTTAACATTCAGATTTTCTTTTGCTGAAATGCTTCTTGCAATCGAGATAAGCTTTTCACTTAGATCAACACCGGTAACATCAAAACCTTTTCTTGCAAGAATAACAGCGTGCCTGCCGGCTCCGCAAGCCATATCAAGAATTTTTGAACTACGTGGTAAAGTAATATTCTTTAAAATTAAATCAATGTGTTTTTCAGCGTCTTGTTCATTTCGGTGCTGGTAAACAGTCAGATACTCGTCAGTGTTAAACCATTCCTTAAACCATTCAGATTTCATAAATCAATTCTGTTCAATAGTGCACGCCCGATTGTGGCTTCATCAGCAAACTCAAGATCACCGCCAATCGGAATCCCTCTTGCAATACGCGTTACTTTTACGTTTAATGGTTTTATAAGTCGTGCAAGATAAAGTGATGTAGTTTCACCTTCTGTATCGGGATTTAATGCAAGAATAATTTCAGAGATATTTTCATTTTCAAATCTGTAAAGCAGCTCCTTTATTTTAAGATCATCAGCAGAAACACCGGATAATGGCGAAAGCACTCCTCCAAGAACGTGGTACAATCCATTGTATTCGTTTGTTTTTTCAATAGCAATTACATCGGAGGCTTCTTCAACAACACAAATTTTGGATGAATCGCGTTTTGTATTTGTGCAAATATTGCAAAGTTCTTCTTCGGCAAGATTAAAACAACGCTTACAGAAATGTAACTTGCTTTTAAGGTCTGAAATTGATTTAATCAGTTTATCAACAGTAGCCTGATCATTTTTAAGTAAATGTAAAGCCAGTCTTTGAGCAGTCTTTTTACCTATTCCTGGTAACTTACTAAGTTCTTCTATAGCAATTAAAAGAGGTTCTGCAATTTGCAAATTAAAATCCTGGTATATTTAATCCCGGAGGAATCATTCCTTTAGTTACTTTTGCCATTTCTTCCTCTGCCATTTTATTAGCTGATTGTAATGCCTTGTTAACTGCGGCAACTACTAAATCTTCAAGAATCTCTTTTTCATCCGGATTAATAACCTGAGGATCGATTTCAACAGAAATTAATTCTTTCATCCCGTTAGCTTTTGCTTTAATCATACCACCTCCGGCTTCTTCCGTAACGGTCATAATTCCAAGCTCATTCTGAACTCTTTGCATCTCAGCCTGCATTTTTTGGACTTGTTTAAGCATTCCCTGCATTCCGCCCTTCATAAATACTCCTAATTATTTGGTTTTTAGTTTTTTTTGAAGCCAAATATAATATAAACGATTGACTTTATGTATTTAATATGCCTAATTTCTGCCCTAAATTTAAGTGCACAAAATAAAGTATTAATTATGATTGAAACCCACAAAAAAACTGATTTACCTTTTGATGAAGGTAATTATCAGGAAACCATTTTTCAGGATAATTTTATAATCAGCCCTGAGAAAAAAGTAAAAGTAAAAGATATCGCAAAAAAAACAGCATCAATTAATGCTTATTTTTTTGAATACTTAAAAGAATACCAGATTCCCTCTGCTTTCCATTCAAAAGATTCAGAGAATTCCTTAAAATTTTTTAAGAATGATGATTTCAAATTTCGGGTAAAAATTTTAAATAGAGCAGATAAAAGAAACGCTAAAATTTTTAATCTTAAAGAAGGACAGGATTTAGGATTACCGATTATTGAGTTTCATTACGGTTTTGGAAAAGAAAGTGTTGTGTGTGAAAGTCATTTAATATCCTTCAATTTATGTACTTCAGAAGAGTTAAAACTAATGACAAGAATTTGTTCAAAAATAAATGCAGTTCTAAAATCATTTTTTGAACGAAGAAGTGAAATCCTTGCAGAAGTTGCACTCAATTTCGGGAAGGTTGATGATAAAATTTATTTAACAGGTGATTTTTCACCGGCAAGTTTGAAAATTTTTCCTGCAGATGAATCAGTAAAATGGATAAACCCATATAAACTTAGTACTGCAAATGAAATTAAAAAATATACAGATCATCTTTTTAACATTGCGAGCGTAAAATAATGTTGACTAAATACGGCTACAGCACTATGGGTGTTGTTTTTATAATAGCCTTTATCCTTATCGTAGTAGCAATTATCTCTTCATCAAATTATATAAGAATACCGGTTATACTAATTGCATTATTTCTTGTTGGTTTTACACTAAATTTCTTCAGAGATCCCGAGAGAACTGTTCCGGGAAAATCAAACATTGTTGTTTCCCCTGCTGATGGAAGAGTGCTTTTTATTAAAGATGTTTTTGATGATAAGTACCTGAATAGCAAAGCTAAAATGGTAGCAATTTTTATGTCTCCGTTAAATGTTCATGTGAACAGAATACCGATTTCAGGCACAGTTGATTATCTGAAGTATATTAAAGGAGATTACATTGCTGCTTTTGAAGATAAAGCATCAGAAAAAAATGAAAGAACAGAAATAGGAATTACTAATCCTGCTGGTAAAGTCCTTTTCACTCAAATAGCAGGATTTGTTGCAAGAAGAATTGTTTGTGAGTTAAATGTTGGAGATAAAGTAACCATTGGAAATCGGTTCGGTATGATTAAATTTGGAAGTCGTGTTGACGTAATTGTGCCTGAGCAGTGGCAGATTAAAGTTAAAAAAGATGACAACGTTACTGCAGGCGAAACAATTCTTTTTGAATACTAAATAATGAACCGTTTCAGAATAACACCTTCAATAGTGCCAAATCTGTTTACCGCTATGAATATGTTTAGCGGTTTTTTTTCGATCATTTCTGCAAGCCAGGGCAACTATATTTATGCAGGATGGTTAATTGTTATAGCGGCAGTTTTTGATGCTCTTGATGGCTTTATGGCAAGGCTTACAAAATCCAGCAGTGAGCTTGGTGTTGAATTAGATTCACTATCAGATGTCGTTAGTTTTGGAGCCGCACCTTCTTTTCTTCTGTATAAAACTTACTTTTTTCAGTTTGAAACCATTGGAATAATTCTCAGCTCGCTTCCATTAATTGCAGGAGGATTCAGGCTTGCAAGATTTAATGTTCAGTTAGTTGGATTTGATAAATCTTACTTTACAGGATTGCCCATCCCCTCCTCTGCTTTAACAATTGTTTTCTTTGTACTTGGATTTTATAATAATGGATTTGAAGGAATTGAGAACCAAATAATAATTCCATTAGTAATCATATTATCTTTTCTGATGGTAAGTAAAGTTAAGTATGATACATTATCGCACTATTCAATTACTAACTTTAGAAAAAATCCATACCTTATTTTAGCTTACCTATTAATTTTTGTCTTACTGGTCTTTTATACAGTCAAAGGATTATTTTTCATTTTTGTTTTCATGATTGTATTTGGTATTTTTCGACAAATTTTTAAGTATTTCTCAACTAAAAAATCTGAGTAAAAAAGTGTTTAAAGCTACAGTTTTAATCAAACGAAGACCTTCAATTCTTGATCCGCAAGGTGTTGCAGTTGAAAAAGGCGCAAAACATCTTGGGATTACAAATATCAAAGGAACAAGAATCGGAAAGCTGATTGAGTTTGATGTTGATGTTAATGACAGAGCTGCCGCCGAAAAAGAAGTAAATGAATATTGTTCCAAACTTCTGGCAAATCCTATTATGGAAGATTTCGAATTTAAACTTTCCGAATGGATCCCTTCGGGAGAAGAAGTAAAATGAGTTTAAAGTTTGGTGTAGTAGTTTTTCCCGGTTCAAATTGCGATCACGATGCTTATTACTCATTAAAAAAAGTTCTTGGGTACGATGTTGAATTTTTATGGCATAAAGAAACTGATTTAAAACAAAGCAGCGTAATTCTTTTACCAGGTGGTTTTTCGTACGGTGATTATCTTAGAACAGGCGCTATTGCTAGATTTTCTCCTATTATGAATTCAGTCATCAGCTTTGCAAATAAAGGCGGAATTGTAATCGGGATTTGCAATGGATTTCAGATTCTGCTGGAAGCTGGTTTGCTTCCGGGAGTTATGATACGAAATAATTCCCTTAAGTTTGCTTGCAAAGATGTGTATCTTAAACCGGAAAACAGAGATACAATTTTTTCAAGTCTGATTGGTGAAAGAAAAACTGTCAAAATTCCAATTGCTCATGGCGAGGGAAATTATTTTGCTGACGCTGATCTTTTGAAAGAACTGGAAGATAACAGACAAATTTTATTCAGATATTCTGATGCTGATGGAAATGTAAGCGATGAAACTAATCCAAATGGTTCTCAATTAAATATTGCAGGTATCGTTAATAAAAACGGTAATGTAATGGGAATGATGCCACATCCTGAAAGAGCTTGCGATCCAACTCTTGGCAGAACTGATGGGCAGTTAATTTTTAAATCAATAGCAAATTATATATTAAACTAAAGGTGATATTATGTTTGGAAATTTAGGCGCAGGCGAGATAATACTTATTGTTCTCGTAATCTTACTCTTGTTCGGGGCAAAGAAAATTCCTGAACTTGCACAAGGATTAGGTAAAGGTATGAAGGAATTCAAAAAGTCTTTAAAAGATGTTGAAGACGAAATAAAAAAGACTGATGAAGAGATAAAGAAAACTGATAAGTCTTAATCGTCAGAAATTACAAACCCAGTTGCTTAAAGAAACTGGGTTTGTTCTCAAAGCAATGTTATTGTTCTGTCATTCCCGCAAAAGCGGGAATCTATTTTTTAAATTGAATCTGTCCGTCATTTCTTTCACCCTAATTTTTACACTTTGTAACTATTTTGTTTTTAGTCGTTTCATTTTTACCTGCTAGATTAAAAAATATTTAATAAACAAATGAATATTTTAGAAATAATATTTGCTGTTATTAACTCATAACGTTAATAAGAATTATTAACAAAAACATTTTCTCTTATATTGAATTAAATTGTTTCTTTATTTAGCGTTAATCCTTTTTACATGAATTACCGGTTGTAACTTGTATTCTCCTGAACCGGTTTGATGCACTG
>FWPV01013662.1_pt1 | contig 12134 bp, 9 predicted proteins | sample 2228371 | NCBI WGS metagenome assembly FWPV01 (sample SAMEA103939776, study PRJEB20133) | metagenome | reverse complement strand
ACATACCTCTGTAACAACCGGAAAACCCTTCAAGACAGGCAAGTTTCGTTTAGGACACCTGTCCTGATACCCCATGTTTCCTAATCTGGCCGAGTAAACAATTCGGGATGATGCTCACGCGCCAACTCAACATATTCTAGCACGACTCGCAGCCCCCGTCCAATGGTGTTGCTGATCTCCTCCGCGCTCATCCCGCGTTTGAGCAGCAGCTTGACCCGCTCATAATCCTTCAAATACCGCTCGACGCTCTTAAGGTTGTGATTGGTTGCCCGCGCGATGTCTGGCGGCTCCATCTTCTGTTCATAACAGCGCACGATCTCGCTCTTGTGCGTGGGGCGGCAACCTTGATCCATCTGATAGCCTTTGAGCGGCAGCAGCTGTCCCGTCTCCTGCTCCCACGCTTGTACATATTGCCGCGTCACCTCATACGACTTGTTCAATAGCACGCTTAATTCGGCGATAGTCAGCAGCCCGCCTTGTTCGTAGGCTGCCTCGACCAGCCGCGCCAACCGCTGTTTGTCCCGCTCACGGGCCACCTCGCTGCGCTTGCCAAGCGGCGTTTGCCCTTCGGTGCGGCTTTGTAGATCCTCCGCTGTCACCAACGGCAAGCGCACCGTGATCGTCTTGTATTCTTCTGTGGCCTTGCCGGGTACGCCTTTCTGTCCTTCATCGGCGGTGCAGCTCCATACCACCGTGCCGCTGCTCAACTGTTCGGTGGGGGGATAGAATTCTTCGATCAACGCGACCACATCGTCGACCAGCAACTGCAAGACGCGCTGCCCACCCAGAAACCCATATTCCGTCCTCAGCAAGTGCATCAATGCACTCTCGAAGCTCCGCTTTTCGATGCTGCTGTATGGATTGACCCGGCTCATCGCGCCGCCTCCGCCGTTTTTTCATCCTCAGCTTCGGCCTGCGGCGTGACCCGCGCCAATTCCTCTTCCAGCTTTTCACGACGATGCGGCCTCTCCAGCGCCGCCGTATACAGGGCGACGTAGTCTTTCACCAACCGCAACGAGGCGCCGGTCAGAAAAGCGACCTCCTCTTCCGCCACTCCCTGCCGATGCAGGCTCGCAACGCGCAAGAACGTACTCACATACCGCTTGATTGCCTGGGGTGAATGGCGCATCCATCGCGCTATCTGATCGTAGCCGTGCCTGTCTAGCCATAATTCGATGATCTTGACCTTGTGCGTTTGCCCACGCCCGACCCCTTTGACCATCCCCCGCGTTTGCACCAGATGGCCGTCTGCTTTGAGCGCCTTGACGTCGCGCCGGATCGTGCGGACATCCACGCGCAACGCCCGCGCCAGGTCTTCGTGGGTCAGTACACCGCCTTGTTCTAACGCTTCCTCGGTCAGCCGCAGAATGCGCCCTTGCCGCTGCCCTTCGACGCCCTGTGTGGCTCTCACCGTGTCATCTTCGACGCCGTTGTCTACCGTCAGCGTCACTTCCACCTTGTCGGTCTCACTCAAAGGGGGACCAAACGGCGCTTTCAGGCTGGCGACGATGAGGCGCACCTGCCCAGGTCGCACCCGCGTTGAGGTGGCACTGCCCAGCAGGGTCTCTTGGGCCACGTCCAGCAGCGCGCGTGACACGCGCCGGGGAAGGCAAAACTCATCCTGGAGAATGTGCAAAAAGGCGGCTTCAGGCGTTTTGGTCGCCAATCGTTCCGTAGTACTGGCTTTCGCCACTACTTGTCTTTCTCCTCGGGGATTCTTCGGGGATCTGCCCTATTTTACTTTTGGAGGGCATACCGGACAAGTGTCCTAATTTTGCCATTCGGAGACAAAGCCTTGAGCCAATGAGACGCGCTTTGCTCTGGTGCAGAAACAGGGGGTTGGCATTTCGCCAAAACACTGTAGAATAGAAATCCCGTGAGGAGGTGATGATGGCAACGAAATATATCTTTGTCACGGGCGGTGTAGCAAGTTCTCTCGGAAAAGGCATTATGGCCGCATCGTTAGGCCGTATCCTCAAAGCGCGCGGGCTGCATGTTTCCATTCAAAAATTGGACCCCTATTTGAACGTTGACCCGGGTACCATGGCCCCCTATCAACACGGTGAGGTCTTTGTCACCGAGGATGGCGCAGAGACCGATCTCGATCTTGGGCATTACGAGCGTTTCATTGACGAGAATCTGGGCAAGCTCAACAACGTCACGACCGGCCAAGTATACAGCGAAGTCATCGCCCGCGAACGGCGCGGCGATTTCCTGGGTGGCACGATCCAGGTGGTGCCGCATGTGACCAATGAGATCAAACGGCGCATCGTTCGCGCAGCCCAGGAGCTAAGGGCCGATGTCGCGCTGGTGGAGATCGGCGGCACGGTAGGCGATATCGAAGGCCAGCCCTTCCTGGAGGCCATCCGCCAGATGCGCAAGGATGTCGGACGCGATAATGTGCTCTACATCCACGTCACCTTGCTGCCCTACCTCAGCGCCAGCGGGGAGCTGAAGACCAAGCCCACCCAGCACAGTGTCCGCGAGCTACGGGGGATGGGGATCCAGCCGGACATTATCGGACTGCGCGCGGATTACCCTATCAACAATGACATTCGCGCCAAAGTTGCCCTCTTCTGCGATGTGGAGCGCGAAGCGGTCATCCCCCTCACCACCGCCGAGAGCATCTATGAGGTACCGTTGATGCTCGAAGAAGCCGGTTTGGGGGACCTCGTCGTGGCTATGCTACACCTCCAGGACAAAGCGCAAGCGGCGGATTTACAGGATTGGCAAGAGGCCATCCGGCGATTGAAAAGCCAGAAGCCAACGGTGCGCATTGCATTGGTGGGAAAATATGTGGAGCTCCATGATGCCTATATCAGCGTGCGCGAGGCTTTGATTCATGCCGGCTTGTATCACGGTTACGCGGTTGACATTGATTGGATCCACAGCGAGACATTGGAGCATGGCGAAAATGTCGAGCGGCTCTTGCAAGCTGACGGTATCGTCGTACCCGGCGGATTCGGCTCACGCGGGATCGAAGGCAAGATTCTGGCCGCGAAACTCGCCCGCGAGCATCGAATTCCGTACCTGGGATTATGTCTGGGAATGCAGGTGATGTGTATCGAGTTCGCCCGCCATGTGCTCAAAACCGACGATGCCAACAGCACGGAGTTCAAACACAAGACCCAACACCCCGTCATCTCTCTCATGCCCGATCAAGAAGATTTACTCGATATGGGCGGCACGATGCGCTTAGGACGCTATCCATGCCAATTGCAACCGGGCTCCAAAGCCTACGCCGCCTATCAAGTCGAGGAGGTTTACGAACGGCATCGGCATCGTTTTGAATTTAACAACGCTTATCGTGAGATTTTAGGAAATGCCGGTATGTGCTTCAGTGGACTCTCACCCGACAAGCGGCTGGTCGAAATCGCCGAATTGCGGGACCATCCGTGGATGCTCGGCTGTCAATTCCATCCCGAATTCAAATCGCGCTTACTCTTGTTCGGGACTTTATCGAGGCGGCGATAGGCGAGTTAAGAGTTGCGAGTTAAGAGTTAAGAGTTAAGAGTTAAGAGTTAAGAGTTAGGAGTTGAACGATGACCCAGGAGTAACGACCACGCGACTCAATCACCCTGCCGCAGTGTGCTACACAGACCGCGCAGGAGGCCCGACAGGGCGGCGCGGCGTTCGGCGGAGAGTTGTCGCGGCAGGGCGCGCAGTCGTTCTGTCTCTTGATCTAGCTGATCATAAAACCAGACGAAGACTTCTGGATCTTTGAGGACCAGCTCACCCGGCCCCACCCACACCAGACGCGGCTCGACCCATATATCTTCGTTCAAAGTGTCAGTAATATAGTCATGCAACAATTTGGCAGCGGCGCGCGCCTGTTTGCCGGGATTATGCCGCATCCGCCGCCACGTCATCATCACCCGCCGATAAAAATGCTGTTTAGCATAAAGGTAAGCCCCCATGTACGCCTTCACCTCTAACGCAAACATGCCCGGCGGCCCCAACAGCACCATATCTATATCCACCTGACTGCCCGGCAGCTTCACATTGCGGAACAACGTCCAGTCACCGCCAAACCCATGCCGCAATCGCCGGGCCACTTGACTCTCGCCTAACTGCCCGCGTCTAAAACTCTGCTGCTCTTGCCACAGCTCCATAAAACGATCGCTCAACCAGAAGAGCGGTAGGAGAAGCAAGGCTCCCATCGGCCACAGCCACAGGGGCGGTGCCTGGTGACGGACAAACTCCATCACGATAATAACCAACACGACGAGCAAGCCGGCCAACAACAGGAAAATCATGAATGCAGCCACCAGAGCACTTTGGCGATAACGCCGCTGCACTTCATTGGCCAGATAATCGGAGCCTTGAATGATCGCCATCGGACGAGAGGAATGATCGTCAGCAACGACGCCGGGGCGTCTCTTGGCGGTAGAATCTTCAGACACACGGACTTTGGGACGTTCACTTTCCGGCTTCGACACCCCGACTTCAGGAGGCGACGTCGGCACAACTGCTTGAAGTTCCGCAGACTGCGTTTTGCGTTCAACCTGCTGCTCACTTTGGGCCGCGCGTTTGCGTTGCTCCCGCTCACGACGTTCTAAGGCGATCGGCAACATCAAGCGCGCCGCCTCACGCAAGCGCGCACTCTTTGCATACCAGGCAGCACGCCGGAGATCCTTCACCCGCACCAGACCCGTCTCCACCAGCTTGCCCAACGGGCGATTCAGGCGCCGGAAGGGCCAGGCCATCAACCGCGCGTCTTCCAGGGCCATCGTCACATCCGCTAAACGATGAGCCGTCGCCAGGATGACCTGGGCCGCCCTACGCACCTCTTCGTTGCGAGCCTCTTTCATGGCCCACAGCAAATCCTGGCGGGTGAGCTGATTCTCATCCAACAGGGCGCCCAACGTGCGCGGTTTTTGACCACGCGCCGTGAATGGCCACTCAACCGCACGGGCATCCCGCACGGCCTGGAAACTCGTCTCGGCGGGCACGGCGTTCGGCGCAGAAGCATCAAGGTCGGCGCTGCCGGCCGCCAGTCCGGCCTCAGATTCACCGACTTCCTCAGACTTCACCAGCGTTGCAAGGTCGCCGTTTTCTTGCCGGGGCGCACCGTCCGTGGACTCCGCAGCAGCCGACAACTCCGTGAGTGGATGGGAAGGTGCGGCGCCGACAGCGGCATCAGTATGGGGTGGCACATCCGTACAGGCAGAGGGAGACTCCGGCAGGACAGAGGACGGGGTAACAGCCGTCGGCTCCAAAGCGGCCAGTGCTTCGCGCACGGCAGCGTCGTTCGGTGCCAACCGCCCGGCGCGGCGCAACGCGGAAAGCGCGAGTTCGCGATTGGGGACCAGCTTGCTGAGCACAACCCACGCATCCGGGTCCTCGGGGTACGCCTGTATATACGCGCGCAGGCGCAACAGCGCCGTCTCCCGTTGACCATCACGGACAAGTTGCAGTACATTCAGTAAACGTGCGTCCACGCCGTCCCCAACCCTAAACTGTGCCGTCCGTTACGCAAAACGCACGTTGAATTTCTCTACGAGATGATCTGGATAATAAGATTCCTTCGCCTGTCGCAATCCTAAATCATCCAGGTCTTGCTCACGGTTGATATAGGTAACCTTACCTTGCCAACGTTGCGCAGAGAACTGCTGGGTCATCAGCGGATAGATGCCTTTGAATTCCGGGTTTGCCTTTTCAATATGCACGACTGCAGTGGTTTCATTCAACATTTCACCCAGCGCAAATGCCTGCACCTTTCCTTCGATCAGAATGGCTCCCCCCTCAAGCTGTAGGGCCGCAAAGTGGTTCAAGGCATCGCGGATGCCGCAATACTCATGGAGCAAGCTGATGTCATCCTCGCACAACCGCTGCTCGCACCACACTTCGGCCAGCGATAGACAATCATCGGTCAGCGCAGGGGTAATCGGCACGTAAGTATAGGCGTAGGCGCGCATAAATTGACTGATCAGGTTGCGTTTTTTGCTGTATCTGCGTCCGGCCAAGGTCCCCAGGTCTTCGCTCAGATAGACATAATCGAAGTGCCCGCGCGTTGGTTCAATCACAAATTCTGTACTGCCGTGCAATTCCGCTACCAAACGCCGGTCGGCGCGGGCGATATACGGCTCGGCCACACCCCGTGTGTCACGTAGCCAGTAGAGCACATCACGCACTGCTGCCTGTCGCGCCGTCAGCCCGACCGGCGGAAAGGCGAACGGTTCCTCTTCACGATCGGCAACAATCAACAGACAATCACCATCCAGCGACCACTGAAAATTGTAATGTGTGCGCCAGATATACAGATTAACAAAGGTTAATTCGGATATCTCCGGTTGGTATTGCCATAAACGGGGATGAAGTATGTCCCGATCCTCAAAGGTAAGCGGCTTGAAATCCGGGAAAATAGGGAAAGTTGTCATTTAGTTATCCTGCCTCCGGGAAATAGTCGAATCATGGGAAGTCGTACAAACCTCGGTTGAACAATCGGCGGCCGGCCGGCCCTCGTTTTCGGCCTGTAACCACTGTAATAGGGTAGCAAAGTCCTTGATTTCTATGTCCGCCTGCACATCGTGCGGCCCCGCCCCGAAGAAACAGGTCCGCACGCCGGCGCGCTGCCCGGCCAGTATATCGAGGTCACGGTCGCCGATGAGAAGGCACTGCCGGCGATCAACTGCATGGCGGGTCAGCAAGACGTTAATGGCCTCCGGTTCCGGCTTGCGTGGATAGGGGTCCTCCTTAACAATGCAATCGGCAAAATAGTCCGCCATGCCGTGGGCCTCCAGCAATCCCTCCAGCGAAGCCCGAGAACGATGCGTCACGATGAAATTCTTTCCGCCGATTTCGCAGATATAGCGACAGACCTCCTCTACATTGGGAAACGGCGGTTGTAGGTGTAATTCTATCTCCTCATACGCCTGGCGAAAATGCCGCTGTAGCGTCTCCTCCTCCAGGGCAAAAGTCTCTGCCAACGTCGCCAGACACATAGCCGTGGATTGTTTAGCCAATGTCAATATCCACTCCGGCGACGCAGTATACCCAAAAGCGGCCAGCGCTTTACAGCACGCTTGCACAACCGCCGGATAGGTATCGAACAATGTGCCACCGGCATCCCAAATCAGATATTTGATCATCGGATGACCCAAACGGATGGATAAGTGAATTGTCAAATCGGTGAAAGCTTCGCCGGTGCGGGCAATGTCACCGACAACAAGCCCTCCTGCCCCAACGGGTAGCGGGCAAGGACCTCACCGTCGGCAGAAATAACCCATGCCCCACCGCATGTACTATCCTCTTCCAAATCGTCGCCGGCAAGATAATTAACCAGCAACGTCGTCACACCTATTGCACGGACTTGTCGGCAGTAGGCCTCCATCTCTTCCCGGTCCCAACGCGCTTGATCCATGATGCCGTCATCAAAGGCACGCGCAAAGGGAAGCAACACCCAGTCCACCCCCAACGTCCGCACCCGCTGCACCAGCTCGGCAGCGAAGAGGTCTCCGCATAGCAAGAAAGCGACTTTGCCCCACGGTGTCTGCACGGTCGGAATATCCACCCCATGCCCGTATATCAGTGGATCGGCTTGTCGCCCATGCCACCCCGGACTGATCCGCCGGTATTTAAGCACAATGTCCCCGGCGGGTGAGAAAAGTACCGCGGTATCGTATAAGCGGCTTCCCTCCCGTTCCAGCAGCCCCACCCCAAGCCACAGGTGGCGTGCCCGTGCTGCTGCCGCGAACGCCTCCGTCGCCGGACCGGGAATCGGCTGCGCCAACGGTATGTCGTGGGCCGGATCGTCATTGTTGATCAGGCCGGTCAAGGCGGCTTCGGCGAACAGGACCAGGTCTGCACCGGCATCCGCCGCGGCCTGCACCATGCGCAATATCGTCTCCAAATTATGCCTTGTATCCGACACGATACGCGGCACTGCCAACGCAAAGGTGACCACGGTTTGTCTTCTCCGTAAATTGTATCTTCATTATAACAGAAGCGACAAGTTGTGCGAATACGGAGAACTTGCCGTAACCCAAAACACCGCCGAAATCGCTTCGCGTTCGACGGTGTTTTGAAAGCCAGAGTCCCCGCCTTGTATGCCGAGCTACGCGCTATTTAGAAGCCCTCCAGCGTGCTCAGGTCCACAATGCCGTCCGCCAGGCGCACAATACGCTGCAGGAGCGCCAGGCGTGCTTCGCGCAGCGTTTGGTCTTTATCCATCACCAGCACCTCATCGAAGAACGTCTGAATGAAAGGAACAAGAGGTGCAAAAGCCGTGAGGAAAACGTCCACATCGCTGTGAGGACTGAGGCGTGTTTCAGCCGTACACAGCGCCGCGTAGAGTGCTTTTTCAGCCGGTTCGCGCAACGTCGTCGGATCCAGCGTGAAAGATGGCTGGTCACGGGTGATGCGCACGCAGCGGGCATAGTTCGCCAATAGAACGGGCCATTCCTCCTTGGCGACCCAGGCCGTGAGCTGCTGGGCGGCTTCGCGGGCCAACACGGGATTCTCGCCGCGCGCCGCCAGGGCTGCCTCGACTACATCGAAAGCGAATCCCATCTCGCGCAGCATCACTTGGAGACGCCCAACGATGAACTCAAGCGCGGCCTCAAGCGTTGCTTGAGACGCCTCGACAGGCAGTGCCCGCGCCGCTTCCCTCAACGCCGCACGGATGGAAAATGTCAAGCCGCGTTCCAACAGAATCTGGACAACGCCTGCCGCAGCCCGCCGCAACCCATAGGGGTCCGCCGAGCCGGTAGGAGCAAGACCGACGGCAAACAGCCCGGCCAGGCTATCCAAACGGTCTGCCAACGCTAGCGCAATACCCGGCGCACTCTCCGGTAGCTTATCACCTGCCGCACGGGGTAAATAATGTTCAAAGATCGCTTGCGCCACCGCGGGCGGCTCCCCAGAACGTATGGCGTATTCGCGCCCCATGATCCCTTGCAGACTGGTCATTTCCACGACCATGTGGGTGGCGAGGTCGGCCTTGGCTAAATAGGCCGCGCGCTCAAGGATGCCCATCTCTGCGGCAGACAGATGCAACTGCTCCCCCACCCAGTGGGCCAGCTTCTCCACCCGTTCGGATTTCTGCAACATGGAGCCGAGGTCCGCCTGGAAAGTGAGCTTGGCTAAACCATCCCGGTATTCCGCCAACGGACGCCGACAGTCCTGATCGAAGAAATAGGCGGCATCGGCATAACGGGCCCGGATGACGTCTTCATTCCCCTGGCGCACGAGGTCCAGATGTTCGCTACCGCCGTTACGGATGGCGATGAAGTGAGCCATAATGTGCCCGCGGCTATCCAACACGGGGAAGTAACGCTGATGTTTTTTCATCACCGCGATCAGCACGTCCTGCGGCAAAGCAAGATAACGTTTCTCAAAAGAACCGAGTAAGGCGGTGGGCACTTCAACCAGATGGGTCACCTCTTCCAGCAGCGCCGGGTCGTCAGGAACTTGACCACCGACTTCGGCAGCTACTGCCTGGGCTTGCCGCAAGATTTCCGCCATGCGCGCCTCCGGCTCGACGATGACGCCATAAGAAGCCAGCGTGGAATGATAATCCGTCGCCGCCGCAAGAGCTATTTCAGGCGATCCGGCCGGGCGCGGGCCTCGGGTGATCCGTCCACTCTGGACACCGGCATAGGTGCAAGGTACAATCTGCTCACCCAAAAGGGCCACCAGCCAACGGATGGGACGACTAAAGGCAACGCCGGTCTCGTTCCAACGCATAGCACGAGGGAAGCGCAAGCGGGCAATCCACTCGGGCACCAATTCGGCCAGCACCTCGACGGCGGGCCGTCCGGGCACGTGTTGAGTGACAAAGACGTATTTGCCCCCCTCGGTGTCGCGCACTTGCAAATCCGCCACCGTCACACCCTTAGAGCGCGCGAAGCCGTGGGCGGCAGGGGTGGGATGGCCGTCGGCGTCGAAAGCAGCCCGCGCCGGCGGGCCTTTGATCTCCAATATCTCATCGGTCTGCCGGCAGGCCAGGTCCGCCACATAGACCACCAGGCGGCGCGGTGTTCCCCAGATGTGCACGTCCCCGTGGGCCAACCTGGCGGCGTCGAGAGCGGCGGGGATCAGCTCACGCCACTGCACCAGGGCACCGCTCAGATGGCCGGCGGGCAGCTCTTCTACGCCCAGCTCGAAGAGGAACGGCGCATAGCCTTGAGCCGCAACACTTTCCGCCGCTGCCGGTTTCTTTTCTTGCAGAGGCAAGTGCATCAAAACGCCCAAAGACGCCGGCGCCGCTTTGAGGCCGGGACGCTTTTCCCACGGAAAACCGGCCCGATCACGCTGGGCCAGGTATGCTTCGGCGGTTTGGCGTGCCAGATCACGCATGCGTTTGAAATAGACGGCGCGCTCGGTAACCCCGACTGCTCCCCGCGAGTCCAGCAAGTTGAACGTATGCGAACAACGCAAGACATAGTCCAGCGCGGGCACCACCAGCCCATGTTCGAGGTTGAGCAACGCTTCCTGCTCAAAAAGGTTATACATCGCCTGCAAGCGCGTGAGGTCGGCATATTCGAACTCGTAGCGACAATGATCAATCTCCTGATCAGCTAAAATCTCGCCATAAGTATGATGCTCATCCCATGCCACATCCCACACCGAGCGAACATTTTGCAGATACATCACGATGCGTTCCAACCCGTAGGTCAACTCCACAGCCGGCATCTCCAGATTGATCCCGCCGGCCTGTTGAAAATAGGTGTACTGCGTAATTTCCTGGCCATCGAGCCAGACTTCCCAACCGAGGCCCCAGGCACCGAGGGCCGGGCTTTCCCAGTTATCTTCGACGAAGCGGATGTCGTGTTCTTCACGGCGGATGCCGATGGATTCCAGGCTCTTGAGATAGCGTTCCTGCGGGTCACCGGGATCCGGCTTGAGGATGACCTGCAACTGGGTGTGCATCTGCATGCGGTTGGGATTTTCGGCATAGCGGCCATCGTCGGGACGGTACGACGGCTCGATGTAGACCACGTTCCAGGGTTCCGGCCCCAGAACACGGAGAAAGGTGGCCGGGTTCATCGTGCCCGCCCCGACCTTTTCGCTATACGGTAGCCAGAGCAGCGCGCCCTGGTCGGCCCAGTAGCGTTGTAAACGGAGAAGAACTTCCTGAAATGTCAGCATACGTGATTCACCTCGAATAAGGTTAATAGATTCAAATGTCGTAACTGCTCAGCAGGTCAGAAATCTTGCACCGCCGAGGTCGCAGAGACCGCTGAGCTGGATGGATGGGCAGACTTGGGGGCAATGTGGCAGCCTTTTGCCTCCGCAATCTCTGCGCGCTCCGCGTTCTTTGCGGTGAAATGGACACCCCCTGAACAGTTACCCTTTTTCATCAAAGAGCTATTTTCGGAATAGATTGAACGGATTTTCCGGTACGCGCCAATGAGAAAGGGCGCCTTACACGGATTTCGCGGGAAACGCCGCTTTCTTCTGGACAACATCCCAGGCCACACTTTGTACAAGCCGTGCCTGCGCCGGCGGTATGTCAACCAGGACCACCCCACCTGCCGTCGCGAGGCCGGCAGGCAAGCCCACGGGGCTTTCAGCGAAGAAGGTCGCATAGAAGACACACGCGGCCAGATAGGAACCGAGGGCCGTCGGGTGGCTCTTGTCCTCGGTGTACAGGGGCAGCGATGGATCGGCGGTAAGCGCGGCTTCCCACGCCAGGCCCACCGGGGCGACACGCGCGCCGATTTTCTGCGCAATCTCGGCGTAGACGCGCGCCAGCCCGGCCTGCATCTCCGGGAAGTGCTGACGTGCCCACGTCATGTAGAGCACGGTCTGCGCGCCGGTTGGCGCAATGGCCGCCTGCAACGCCGCCGCCGCCATTGCCATCTTCGGGGTATCCTGAATCGGGCGGATGCTGTGCTCCTGCAAAACCACGAAATCCCACGGCTCGACCAATGTGGCAAGCGTCGCCTCGTTCTGCGCATGCCATTCGAGCGTCACGCCGCCGGCCGTGATGTGGTGGACATCCACGTCTTTGCCGCCGGCCACCGCCAACTGCGCCACCATCGCAGGCAAGTCGTTGCAGTACGTGTAGCTATTGCCAATAAAAAGAATCCGTTGTGTGCTCATATCCACTCTCTCCGATAAAAAAAGCTAAGTACGCCCCGCCCCGGTTTCAGAGTTTAGGCCACGGCTTTCCGCGCATCCCCAAGAAC
>FWPV01008907.1_pt1 | contig 12134 bp, 8 predicted proteins | sample 2228371 | NCBI WGS metagenome assembly FWPV01 (sample SAMEA103939776, study PRJEB20133) | metagenome | reverse complement strand
CAGCTTGTTGGTGTTAGCGCAGTAAAAATTATTGGCAGCTGACACTCGGAGTTTCTATGCTGGCGCCATTGGTATTGCCCTGGAAGCCGATTTCCACACTTTGCCCTGCCGCAATACTGCCGTTCCAACCAACGTTGGTGGCGGTGTAAGGGTTGCTACCGCTCAGGTTGGTATTCCATGAGCTGGTGATGCGATTGCTACCTGCATAACGCCAACTGGCGCTCCAGCCGGATTTGGTGGTGCTGCTGTTATTGGTGATGCGAATAGCACCGGTAAAACCGGAACCCCAGGAATTGGTCACCAGGTAACTGCAGCTCAAACCGCCATTATTGGCCTGGCTACTAGCGGCACTGCTGGATGCCGGAGCGCTGCTGGTTGCCCTTGAGCTGGGTGCCGCACTGCTTGCTGGCGTGCTGCTGATTGAGCTTGCAGCAGCGCTGGAGGGTGCGCCACCTTCAATCCCCCAAGGCGCGGGCAAGGCCGCGCAGCTGGTGCGACCCACACAGCTCTGCTGATTCTCCCAACCCCAACCGCTCGCGGTGTTCACACAAATCGGGTAGCGATTGCCATACCAGTTACAGGTGCCTCCGGTCGCTGCTGGCGAGCTGCTGCTTGCCGTGGAGGATGGCGTCGATGAAGCGATTGACGAAGCAATTGATGAGGGCATTGATGACGAGCTGGGAGCGATGCTGGACCTGCTGGAGCTACTACCAACAGTGCCACTGAAATGCGTGGCCAGTTTTGAGGTCGCCTTGATGCCATTGGTGCTATTGATCAGGTAATTCCCCCAAGGGCTAAGCGCTGCAGGATTCCAGTTCAGCACTATATCCAGCGATGTACAGCAGCTGCCATTACCGCTCCAGCTCCAACCTAAATAGCCAATGCCCATATCCTGCGCGTATTGCAAAATTGCCTCTTCCGCCACATTGCTGCCATTGTGATCAGCGCCAAACTCGCCCACCACCAGTGCCAGCCCCCGGTTTTGAAAGCTGCTCAGATAACTTTGCACAATGGATGCGCTGTTGTACACCTCGTACATATGCACCGAAAACACCACATTTTTACGCGGGTCGGCAGCAAGAATCGCGGGCGCATTGTCGCGCATGGCATTAGACCAATCCTGCCCCCAGTTGGCGGCATCTACCATCAACATATGGGTCAAACCACCCTCACGCAGTGCGCGTATGGCGGTGATATGGTCATTGGTATAGGTCGCGGCGGAAGTGCTATTGCCAAAGGGTTCGTTGGCGATATTCACCACCACGTAGTCCTCTTGGCCGGTGATGGCCGCTTTAATGTCAGCGCTCAACCAGTATTCGGTGGCACGGCTGATATGGGTTGCTGCTGCACTCTCGCCAAAGCCGGTGGAGTCATGCACTTCCAATACACACACCAGTTTATTCAGCTTGCATTGGTTGATGACGTTGGTGACATCGGCGCCGTTGTTGCGTGTCCATTGGGTGCCATTACTCAGCACGACTCTGACCGAGTTGGCGCCGGTCGCGGCTATATCCTGCAGTGATTGATTGAGTCGGCCGGTGTACCAGGCGTGGGGGTGATTAACGCCGCGAAACACAAAAGCATTGCCGTTAGGGTCCAGCACCTGGCTGCCGTTCACCGTCCAGCCGGCGAATGCGGGCGCGATCAGGGTTGCGCTGAGCAGTAGGGATGACAAGGTCTGGGCCGTTGTTTTGATCAGCGAGAATTGGGGTAATGTCAGGTTTTTCATAGGTATTCCTTTTGGGCGCTAGCGGCGACTGTTCATTAACGCTCGCGGATACAGCTAGCGGGCATCGACCAAAAGCCACAGCGCAGTCACAGGGTTAGTGTTGGTTATTGGGTGACACAAGCAACGCGGTAAAACGACAGCGGTGAACAGCTACAAACCTGACGCCGGCCCTGTTCGGTTTTGAGGAGATGCAAACCGGATCTTATTCTCTGGGCTAATTTGCTTACGTCATGTTTGTAATCGGTTACATGATAATCCTATCGGCTTGCGCTGAACAAGCTGTGCGCAAGCGTTAATCGCCTACTGGTGCACAGAAAAGAAAATTCGAACAGAGAGGGAGGGTTGAGGGAGGGTTATAGCCAGGCGCGTGAATTCAGGCTCAACAGAAACGGAAAAAGCTATTCAGGGTCAAGCGCCCTTCACGCGGGTTTGCACTCAGCCCCAGCGTTGGGTTGATATCGCCCGAATGCAACAAATTACTGCGATAAATAATGCAGCGATTAAATTGTACTGGCACCTGCCCAATGCGCTGAAAGAGTGGGGTATCGCCATTGATGTAATCAAAACTCTGCCTGGCTTCCGCCATAATTTCCTGTTTGACGGTTTTGAAATAAGGGGCCATGCGCGCTTCGGTAATGGTTTCGTAACCACTGCTGCGGTGACGGTAAAACGAGGTGCCACCAAAGGTTTCGCTGCACAAATAATGCACCATCGCAAATTGCAGGGGGTCGGGCGTGTCTATATGGGGCACAGCCTGGATAGGACGCAGCTGTTCGGCGGGTGTAGTGGTAATTGAAAATGCGCAAAGGCTAAGCCCGGCTTGCAGTGGTTCGTCAATCGCAAAATATTTTTTTACCAGCGGTTCAACAGCACTCAGGCTTTGCTGCGCGTAGTGGGCATTTACCGGCTTGCGCAGGCCAGGGTAAAAATCACTGGCTTGGGCCATAAAACCCGGAGGCTCACAAGCTTCGCCAAGCAATTGCTCGGGTGATGCAGCAAAGTTATCGATAATCAGGAGTGGATTTTTTTCCTCACCAAGATATTCAATCTGTAGTTGCCACTGATTGTTCATATCAGGCTAACCAAGCTGTTCATTTTTTTTCTGAATAAGCGCATAGATCTGCCCCAGTGAAGCAATCATGGTGTAGATACTTTTTAAATAACCCCGCTGCTGTAACTGCAGGAGTTGTTCACTGGTTAATTGTTCAAGTGTTTCTTCATTAATGGTGTACAAACCCTGGATGCGCTGCTGTTGCTGATTGGCAAAACTGATATCCAGTGCCATAGGCATTATTAAATTCAGTGTGAGCAGTGCTTTAATAAATGCCTGGGTTTCGCTCTCACCGTTGATCAGTGCCGCAAGCCGATTTTTTGCCTGTTGCAAATAGCTTGTCTCTTGCCCCTGGTTATCAAAGATAGCTTCGCCTTTACCGGTTTTTAACAGTTCGCTGTCCACATCTATACAGATAAGTGTCTGGCCCTGCTGCTCGCCAATAAAAAACGGCTGACGCATTATTTGCAGTGGGGTGTAAATACCTTGCCATTCACCATTGCGCCAAAATAAATTTTCACCTGCGCTGAAACCCAATAATGCGCTGCAAACAAATTGCCCGGTTTCGCTATTTTTGCTGAACACAATAGGGTAATGCACTACCAGTTTTAGAAATTCGCTAAGCACCACAGGCACCAAATGCTGTTGTGCGCCCAGTGCTTCAATACGACTGGTATCTACACGCAGCTGTTGGTGGAGTTGAGGGTGAAGGGCAACAAATTGAGTCATGGTATTTACCTTGTTGATCGGGCTGCGCTTAAAGTGTTTGTAATCCATGCAGATGGATTTTTTGCAACAACTCGCGGTTGCTTGGCAAGCTGCGTGTTACCTGCTCAATGGTTTTTTTGTTTTTGATAAATTGTTCCCGGGCAAATTGGGTGTCACGCAGCAAGTGACTGCTGCTGTCATAACAGGTTTCAAAGCCCATGCCGTAAAGTACATACTGATAGCTTGCTGCCGGAAACACTTCATTGTTGCTGGTAAAGTCGTGATCACCCGGTGGTTGGTAACGCCACAGCTGCATTAATTCCTGCAGACTCTGCGGGATAGTCGCTGGGTCGCGGTTGTCCACCCAAAAGTCATTGTCGGTTCGTTTGCTTAAAATGTAATGCAGTTTTAAAAAATCGATAATGCGATCCCAGCGGTAGCGAAAGGTTTCATTAAAACGCTTTGCGGTGATGTTCATTATCTCGCGGCAAGCCGGCAGTTGCTCGGCAATCATGCTGGCTGATAATTCCACCAGAACTAATGCCGAAGCTTCCAAGGGTTCCAGAAAACCGGCAGACAAGCCCACAGCAACGCAATTATTTTTCCAGAATATTTCACGGTGGCCGCAGGGCAGGGGAATCTTGCGCAGGTTTGCATTTTTGAAGGCAGGGCCGACATAGTTTGCAAGGCGAGCGGTGGCTTCATCTTCACTGGTATGGCGGCTGGAATAAACATGGCCTACACCGCGGCGATGAATTAAACCTATATCCCAAATCCAGCCGGCGTCTTGTGCTGTGGAAATAGTGTGTGAAGCGATGGGAGCGTCTTCACTATCGTAGGGAATTTGCACGGCAAGTGCGTTATCAATAAACAGTACATCGCTGCAGTCAACAAATGGAACTTGTAAATGTTGGCCGAGTAGTAGCGACTGAAACCCGGTGCAGTCTACAAATAAGTCGCCGGAAATTTCCCCGGCCTGCGCAGTAGTAATGGAGCGAATATCGCCATTGTCAGCGGAGTTAACCGTGACAACATCCGCTAGCACATGCTGTACGCCGAGTTTTTCTGTGCAATGTTTTTGCAAAAAAGTGGAAAATTTTCCGGCATTTAAATGGTAAGCATAATTGGCAATGGAATTAAATTCGGGCGTGGTAATCATTTTGGGGGCCAACCCCAATTCGCAAATCGCTTCCTGGAAGCAGGTGGCGGCCGAAAAGGATTCCTGCACTTGCTGTTGGTCGCGCAACGCTTGCCAGTGGGCGGCCATATTGGTTTTGCCAAACCCCTGCGGCAGCATTAACGGGTGGTAATAAAAATCATCCGGCGTGCCAGTGACCCAGCGGGCAAATTTGGCGCCTTGCTTAAAGGATGCATCGCACTCGCGAATAAAATCCGTTTCGGAAATGCCGAGCTTAATTAAGGTGGAGCGCATTGTAGGCCAGGTGCCTTCGCCCACACCAATAATGGGAATATTGGGGGATTCAACCAAGGTAACACTGAGTGTGCTGCCAGTTTGGGTGCGGTGTTGCGCGGCGATACGCCCTGCGGTTAACCAGCCGGCAGTGCCGCCGCCCACAATAACAACCGATGCAATTTTATTATTCATGATCTGCTCGCGGTTAAAACAACTGGAACGGAAAAACAAAACGGGCCGCTGCAGGGCAGCGGCCTAAAATCACAGCCTCAAGGCTATGGGCTGTTTAACAACGGAGAAAGTTTTTAAACGGTTTTGCATTAGAAACTGGCTCTTACGCCCAGTGCCCAACGACGACCACTGTCTTCAACCAACAACAATTGGTTGGAGTAACGGCCGCGTTTATGCACATATTCTTCGGTGAGGTTAATGCCTTCGAGGAATACGGTGATTTCATCAGTCACATCGTAGCTAGCACTTAAATCCCATTGCTCATAATCTTCAACAATGGTTGGTCCATTGCCGTTGCTTTGAGTAAGTGATTGCACAAAATCACCGCGCTGGTTGTACGCCAAACGAATTTGCACTGGGCCTTGTTCATAGAATCCCACCAGGTTCATTGAATCGCTCAAACCGGTCAGTGCAAACACTTGGGTGACATCGGCAGGGTCGAGTTCCGCATCGCTGTCTACCAATGTGGTGTTAAACATCACACCAAAACCGCTCTCGCCGAAGGTGTGTTGTACGCCCAATTCCAAGCCGTCTACCGTGGCGTTTTCACCATTGTTAGGCAGGGTATTTTTAAATACTGCCACCGAGTCATTGGCATCCGGTGCATCAGTATTGCTACCCGTGGATGGGTCAGTTAGCAAATTGCCGCTTGGCAGAGTGAATGTCTTATTGGCAATCGAGTTAACAATAAAATTTGCGACATCTTTTTTGAAGTAACCGGCAGACACATAGCTGGCATCGCCGTAATACCACTCCCAGGACAAATCAAAGTTATCAGATTCAAAGGGTTCAAGCGCGGCGTTACCGCTGGTAGAGGTGAGGTTGCCGCCCTGACGTGTAGTCGTAATAACGGTTACCGGTGCCATGCTGGTGAGTGTTGGGCGGGTTAAGCTTTTTGAGGCTGCCGCACGCACTACCATATCGTCAGTGATTTCCAGCTTGATGCTCATGTTTGGCAAAATGGCATCGTAGCTGCTGTCTTCGCTGATCGCTTGCGCTGCACCAAACTCGGCGAGCATTTCGGTTTCATCCAAAATACGCAGGCCGGTAACTGGCGCTTCGGTGCCACGTACTTTTACATCGGTAGACTCTACACGCACACCGCCGATTGCAGAAATAGGCATTCCGCTCAAGTCACCTGCGAATTCAGATTCCAAATAAAACGAGATTGTGTCTTCATCCACCACAAAAGAATTATCACGTTTTACCGCATCAAAGTTTTTGCCACTGGTGCTTTCAAGGTAAGCAAATTGTGCTTCACCATCGTGTGCCAGCCATTGGGTTGGCATACGGCCGCTGCCACTTACGCCGCTAAGGAAATCGTTGCCCGCATCAAATACATATTGCATATCGGCAGGAATAATGGGCGCATCGGGATAACCGCAGTAAGTACAGTGAATGCCGACACCTTCGTTATCCCAGCGATCCAATGCTTTGCTTTCCGATGACAGCATGGTGCCGAATTTTACTTTTACCAAACCTGAGTCTGTACCTTCATCCCAGGTGCCATCCATCTTGAATTGATTAACCTCATCTTCAACTGCCCAGCCACGGCGCAACATTACGTGAGCACGGCTGTTGTTTTTATCGAGGAAATCACCCACTCCGGCAGGTGCAACATAGTTAGGTGCACTGGGGTCGCGATAAGCTGTACCGTCCAACTCCTGCTGACCGGAAAAAATATTCGGGTTGGCGGTTTCAAATTCGCTGGCATAAGGCAGGATATTGTCATCCACCTGAAAACGCACACGGTTGGCGTAGCCGATTAATGACAATTGATCGCCACCACCGTTGTTGGCATCACGCTCTGCGTTGGAAAAAGTTGCATCAAAATTTAGATTTAATTTGTCGTTAACTTGCCAATCGGCATTGACACCAAAGAGTGACGTTTCGGTCAGGCGGTCAAATTTTTTCGCGTGCATGTCGGTCGCTAAACCCACTTCCTGACGCAAATCAATCACTGTGCCATTTTCGTCAGTAACAGCATCGGTGATGTTAGGTGCGGTAAACCAGTGACCGTAAGAGAGCGCATTGGTTTCGATATCAAAATCTGAATAAATTGCGTCGGTTGTGATGGTTAAATCATCGGACGGTGCAAATTGCAGCACCAGAGACGCGTTGGTGCGTGTGCGCTCTTCAAAAGTTACCTTGTGGTCGTAATTGCGTGGCGAGAAAATCGTGGTGCCTGCGGGCACACCGGCGCCGCCATTTAATTCTTCGGTAGGTATTCCTACGTTTTCCAACCAGCCATCCATTTGTGCCTGGTTCAAACGGGTATCGCGTTCCTGGTGCGAAAGTGCAAGTAATACGCCCACTCTGCCATCGTTAAACACGTTGCTTACCAGGCCAGAAACTTGCGGTGTAGTTTCTTCGCTATTTTCTTCCAGCGCCGCTTTCACGCTGCCGGCAACTTTAAAATCGCCAATGTCCAAAGGGCGTGCGGTTTTTACATTAACTGTTGAACCAACACCACCGGATTGCATAGTTGCGGTGGAAGTTTTGTGCACTTCAAGGCCACTCACCAATTCCGATGCCACAGTATCGAAACTAAACGCACGCGACATATTTTCTGTCGCCATTTGGCGGCCATTAATTAATACGGTATTAAATTCCGGGCCAAAACCGCGCACGGTAATTAATTGACCTTCACCGCCTGAACGGTCGATAGAAACACCGGTAATACGCTGCAAGGATTCAGCAACATTGGTGTCAGGGAACTTACCAATATCTTCTGACGAAATGGCATCCACAACGCCACCTGCCGCGCGCTTTACATCCATCGCACGCTGCAAGCTGCCGCGAATACCGGTAACCATTAATTCTTCGACTTGGTCGTTTGCGCCAAGCGGGGCTGTGGTGTCCTGCGCTAATGCCTGTACACCTGCCATGGAGGTGACAATACCGATAATAGCGCTGAGTTTATTTTTATTGTGCATTGAATCCAACTCCTCAAGAGACTGATTGGTCGTGATGGTCAGCAGACCTTTCTCGTCAATCTTTACACTGAGGTTGGTATTCGCCACTAACAGCCGTGCGGCTTGTTCGATGGAATAGCGACCGACTAATTTATTCGTAGTTATCTCCATTGCGTCATCAAATGGAAACAGCAACGTAATATCAGCCTGTTCAGCAAACTCAGTGAGCGAAAGATCTGCTCGTTGCTGAGGAATATTGAACTGGATAATTTTGTCGAGGCTATTATTTTCTGCCTGCGCGGACAGCGGTGTGCCGACCGCGAGGGCAAAGAGTAACATTCGAAAAATCGCCTGCTCGTTTACCTCAGCCGCGAGCGTCTTGCTCGCGTGTTTAATAGACGAGGGGCTATTTTTTTTCCGCCATCGGATTGGAATTATTTGCACAGTAAACACTTTATTTTAGTTATACGCGGCGGCGAGCGCGTGGCTGGCGGCGGCGCTTTTTGTTAATAGAGCAATTGGGTAGCGCTTGGAGCTTAAAGACTTGTGCGGCAGGGAAGCATTGGCGCATTAATCTTTATCATCGCCTAGTTTACGGCAGGTATTTTGCGTCGAGGTAAACGGTTGTAGCCTGGATGGGAGTGATAAAAACAGTGTTGTGGCTTTTGGTCAGAGTGTTAATAAGTGGGTGTAGAGTGATAAAAATGACTTACATAAAAACTGACCGCCGCAACAAGTTGCAAGCGGCCTCAAGGTGCGATTAATTATTTGGCGCTCAAGCGGATTTTATTGCTGCCCAAGCGTTGATTGTGAATGTTGAAGTTTTGTTCCAATGCGGCGAGCAAGCCATCCACATCGCCCGCTTTAAATAAGCCTGCAATACGCTCCTGTTTGATGCTTTCGTCGGCAACTTCAAACTGTACCGAGGTGTAGCGGTTAATTTCTACCAATGCTTCTTCCAGTGTCTCGCCACGAAATACCAGGTTACCCTGGCGCCAACTGAGTTTGGCAACAATTTCATTGTCATCTACTTTGGCAATGGTTTCGCGCTCTGCGCCTAGCGTAATTTTTTCCCCTTTTGATACTGCCAGTGCAGTGGCAGGCAGGCGTTCAGCAATAATTTTGTCGATGGTCTGGGGAATAGTTTTCTGCGCAACCAATACTTTTCCATCGGTCACCAGCAGTGCCACTTGATTATCAGTTTGCAAGCGCACGTTGAAGGCTGTGCCTACCGCTTGCACTACTTTATTGCCCGCCATAACACTCAGTGGTCGATTTTTGTCGTGTGCAACTTCAATATTAATTTCACCGCGCTCTAATAAAAATAACCGGTGTTCGTCGCTGTATTTAACGGTTACGCGGCTATTGGTATTGAGCACTAATTGGGAACCATCAGGCAGGTTGACGTTGGAGTGCTCGCCCACCGCGGTTTCATAAACACCGTCCACCACTTGCACCTGAAAGGGGAGCAGTGACAGCAATTGGGTTGGCATCTGCGGGGCGAGGTTCCAGCCTATTACCACGGCTAAAAATGCCACTGACGCCGCAATAGCACCGTAAAAGCGGGGTTGGCGTACAGGTTTGGCGGGGGCCTGAAACAAGTCGGCAAGGCGCGCCAGGCTATCCATTTTGTCCCAGAGTTCGGCCATCTCAAATAACACGCTGCGATGTTGCTCGCTGGCGGCCAGCCACTGCGCCAACTCTTGTTGTTCGGCAGCGGTGAGCTCGCGATCCATACGTGCAATCCAAAGGCTCGCTTGATCGTAAATGGTCTCGCGGTTGGGGAACTCGATAATGTTGCTCATAACTTGCTCCTCTCGCTCGGAGCCTTGGGTGATTTCATTAAAGGTATTTCACCGCCTTGCTTCAGGCTGGCCATATATTGGGCGCAGCGTTTGATACCGGTGGCGATGTGTTTTTCCACAGTGTTTTCACTAATATCCAGGCTCTGCGCAATTTCTTTTTGCGAATAGCCATAAACTTTTTTTAAGACAAAAGCCTTGCGACATTGTTGCGGCAGCTGGCGTACCGCTTCGCAAAAAAAGCCAAACTCCTGATTCGCCGCTACCCGATCAAAAGTATCATCGGCGCGGGTTGTGTAGCCCGCAAGCTCCAAATCCAGTTCATCGTCCATGCTTACACTCAAGCGGGTTTCCGCCCGTTTCAAATGGTCAATGGCCAGATTCTGTGCCGTGCGCAACATAAATGAACGCGGAAACTGGATTTGCTCCGGCGCCTCTACCTGGCAGACGCGAACATAGGTTTCCTGCACTATGTCTTCCACTTCCTTGGGCGGAACCAAGCGTGAAACAGCGCGCGCCAGAGTGCTACGCAGGGCGATAAAGACGCTGGCGATGCTGTCGTTCTGCGCGGGTTGATTGGTTATTTTTTCATTATTAGACATGGGCTCTAGCCACCAAGGTGATTTCCTCATAGACCATGACGATGAAGGAGGAATATTCCGCCATCTACCTGTGCAAATAAAGTGAAAAAAGTGTTTTTCTCCCCGCCCAAAGCAAAAATCCCGAACTGAACCCATCAGATCGGGATAAGCGTAATAAAAAAACCGGGATTGCTATTTAAAAGGAATACGCAGCGCCGAGCATAAATACCAGCGGATCAATCGCCACATCCACGCTCGCGGCGTGGGCGCCATCCACATAAATACGCGCAGTGGTTTCTATATCGATTTTCCAAACGGCCGCATTCAAATACCAGTTGTCGGTGAGTTGCAGGTCGGCGCCCACTTGCAGCGCAAGGCCAGTGGAGTCTTTCAGGGAGATATCGGTATCGCCATTTAACGCCGCATCCAGAGTCGCGCTGCTATCGGTGTTAAAAAAGGTGGTGTAGTTCAGGCCAATACCTGCATAGGGTTGGAATTTGCCTTGGCTCAGCGGGTAATACTGCAAGGAGATGGTGGGCGGCAAATGTTTGGTGCTGCCAATATCCACCCCCTTCAGGGCGCCGCTGCCCACTATATCGTGCTCAAAGGGCAGGGCGGCCAACACTTCGATTCCGATATGTTGTGTTGCAAACCAGGTGCCGGAAAATCCCAAGCCGGTTGCATTCTCAACATCCACGCCGCCGCCCAAAACACTACCGCTACTGGCATCCGGCTCGATTTGCGCAACACCGACACGCACTAAAAAATCACCGGCTTCATGGGCCTGCGTAAAGGGGGCAACGCAGCTGCTACCAATAACCAATGCCATTACTAATTGACGCATTTTCGCTTCCTCTGTTGTTCTCATTTCGTTAACCACAGCTGCAGTGTTACGAAAATTCACAGAGCGAAAATTGATATACATCAAGCAGGCTGGGCGAATAAAAATTTTATCGGTGGAGTGAAATGAATTTGATATGGCGCAAGGAAGCGATCATTTTTTTCGCCTCCCAGTCGCGCTGCATCCAGGCAAGGGCAGTAGTAAAACAAGGCGTTCGGGCCACTTGGCTAACAGCCAAATTGTTTAATAGCGGGCTTGAACCGGTATCTTGAGGATTTAAATAGATGGCCATGTGAAAATACATGCCAGCATGACTAGAATAATATCCGATGACTTGGGTACTGCTTATGCACGCTATGCGTTCGGTTAGATTATTGCTATCAATTATATTAATCGCCCCCTGTGCCAAGGCAGAAACCGGGAGTGATGCGCTCAACCTTCAGCCGCTCATGGTGGTGCGTTATCACATGACGCCCGGAACCGAAAAACACGCCCAGTATCAATATGATCTCGTCGAGCGCGCTATGGAGGTGACTCGTCCGGAGTTTGGCGACTATTTGATTGAGCCCTACAACGAAGCGCCTACTGCCATGCGCCAAGCTGCATTACTCAGTGAAGGGCGACTGATGAATATGCAGTGGGCCTCTCCGGGCACCCCAATTGCGAAAGCGGATGTGATTACTGTGCCGCTGGATATTTTACAAGGCATGCTCGGCTTTCGCGTATGCCTGATTAATCGCACACAGCAGGCCGCCTTTACCAAAATATCTTCATTGGCAGAGCTGCGCCGGATCAGGGTGGGCCAAGGTATAGGTTGGAGTGATACCCGGATCTATCAGCACAACGGCATTCCCGTATTAGG
>FWPV01013661.1_pt1 | contig 12135 bp, 9 predicted proteins | sample 2228371 | NCBI WGS metagenome assembly FWPV01 (sample SAMEA103939776, study PRJEB20133) | metagenome | reverse complement strand
AAAAAAAAAAAAAATAATTATTTTAATTTTTTCCATTTTTATTTCTTCTCAACTTATGCAAGCTCAAAGTATTCGGCGTTTAATTCTAGAAGAAATTCATAGATATCCGAAACTTGAACTGCAGGATTTATATAAGCTTTCCTTTCAGGCTGCAATGGACAATGCTCATTTTGTTAATCAGCATTCAAATTTCCTTGAACTTATTCATACAGAACTTCAACGTGCTGATTCATCAATGAATGAGCCATTACTAACACCATTAACACCGGATAGTCTGGTAGTGCGTCTACATTTTCGCACTGCAAAATTCTATGGTATCTCACCGGATCTTATTTCAAAAGCAGTTATACTTTCAGCAAAAAAATTTACTGCATCGAAATCACTTTTAGAAAAATACATTTTTGAAATTAAAGTACTCGCCGATGATTGTCTTTTACCTTTTTCTTACGACGTCATACATTTTTACTTTGAACATATAAAATCATTAAACTATCCTCCTGTATCGCATTCTACGCTGTTTAAAAAATATTACAATCCTTCCTACGTTATCCTATGCGGTAAAGATGCTCTGCACTTAATTGTTGGAGAATTAAAGCGATGAGTGATGTACATCTGAATACCATAGCTGAGAACTATGTTAAACTTGTTCTTTCTGTCGGATTGCACGATCGTAATTATGTTGATGCCTACTATGGTCCGGAGGAATGGAAGCATGAGATAGAACAACAACAGCCTCGTTTAGATACAATTAATGATAAAGCGCAGGGACTTCTCGATGCGCTTTCAACAATAACATTACTTACCTCTGATGATAAACTCCGTTGTCAGTATCTTACCAAACAACTCACAGCATTGAAAGCCAGAGTAGCTCAGCTTCGTGGCTATACTTATTCATTCGACGAAGAGGCAACTCTCTTCTATGATGTTGTTCCTCCAAAACACGATGAAGCATATTTTCGTCGGATACTTGATGAACTTGATACATTAATTCCCGGCACTTCCTCTATTGCAGAACGTGCTGAGAAATTTCGCAAACAATTTATTATTCCCTCGGATTTCTTGCAAAATGTTTTTCATACTGCTATTACTGAAAGCAAAAAACGTACAGTAAAATATTTACCTCTGCCGGATTCCGAATCGTTTAGATTGGAATTTGTTCGGCAAAAGCCATGGAATGGTTATAATTGGTATAAAGGATATTACTCCAGTCTTATTCAGATTAATACAGATCTTCCAATATTACTCGAACGTGTTATTGATCTTGCTGCACATGAAGGATATCCCGGACACCATGTTTACAACTGCCTTATTGAGCAGGAATGTTTGAAAAACCGTTCATGGATAGAATTCAGTATCTATGCACTTTTCAGTCCGCAATCCCTTGTTGCTGAAGGTACTGCAAACTATGGTATTGAAATGGTATTCCCCGGCAATGAACGAACAGAGTATGAAAAGGAAGTGCTGATGCCACTATGCAAACTCTCAACAGAGATGGCAGCGCAATACGCACGACTTCAACAAATTTCTGTGTCCTTGAACTATGCACATAACGAAGCTGCACGTCATTATCTTGATGGCGAATGGTCATTCGATCAGGCAAAAGAGTGGCTCATTACATATGCTCTCTTATCTCCCGAGAGAGCTGAACAGCGTATCCGTTTTATTGAAACATATCGCAGTTATGTTATTAATTATAATGTTGGACTCGACATTGTACGTTCGTATTGTGAAAAGTATTCTCAAAAAAACAATTCGAAACGTTGGGAAGTTTTTAGTACATTACTAAAAAAACCCGTTGTTCCATCAGAATTAATTAAGTAAATGTCTCCGGTAAAAAAGAAAATTACGAAAGAAAAGTTACCGTTCTTTGACCGGTTAATGGCAGAAGTCAATTATAAGCTAAAGAAGGTTGAGGAACTCGACATTGCCGGCACATCCATTCCACGTTACTATGGAGAATTCTGGACTTCGAAGCAACGGCAGGCTCATTCGCTTCATGAAATATCATATCGCGCATGTTTCAAACCCCAGCTTCCCCATTTTTTTATCGAACATTTGTCAAATTCTGGGGATCTCGTTTACGATCCGTTCAGTGGACGCGGTACAACTATACTCGAAGCTGCGTTAATAGAACGATCTATTATTTCGAATGATATTAATCCCCTTGCACGAATATTAAGCGAACCACGGCTTTCGCCACCACAGTACAGCGAAATTGAAGAACGTTTAAAGGCAATACCAATCAATTATAACCTCGAGGCCGACATTGACCTTTCGATGTTTTATGAAAAAAGAACTGAAGCCGAAATTGTTTCTCTACGCAATTATTTGCAGCAACGCGTCGAGGAAGGAAAAGAAGATACAATTGATAAATGGATACGAATGGTAGCCACAAACCGACTGTCGGGTCACTCCGGTGGTTACTTTTCTGTTTATACATTGCCACCCAATCAGGCAGTTTCGCCCAACAGTCAACGAAAAATCAATGAACGGTTAAAACAAAAACCAGAGTATCGAGACACACGGGCACTGATATTAAAAAAATCGAGAGCATTATTAAAAGATGTGAGCGAGACTGACCGAATCAGACTTGAACACTGCCGCAAATCTGCACTGTTTCTAACAAACGATGCACGCGAAACAAAAGCTATTAAAACAAACTCCGTTCAGATTACTGTTACTTCTCCTCCATTCCTTGATGTTGTAAACTATGTGCAAGACAATTGGTTGAGATGCTGGTTTAATCATATTAATGCTGAGGAAATCAGCAAGACTATTACTGTTGTTAAAACTCTCGATGAATGGTCCGCAGTCATGTTCGGTGTTTTGAGAGAATTGTATCGTATTACAAAACCCAAAGGATTTGTTGCTTTCGAAGTTGGAGAAGTTAAACGTTCACTTCGGCTAGATGAATACGTTGTCCCACTCGGAATTAAAGCAGGATTTGCCTGTTTAGGAATTTACATCAACGAACAACGCTTTACAAAAACATCGAAAATATGGGGAATAGATAATAATAAAAAAGGTACGAACACAAACAGAATTGTTTTGTTCAGAAAAACAGAGAAACAGAAATAATGATAACCATTTCACAAAAATATATACGCGATTGCATACGTCGCGCACTTGCTGAAGACATCGGCACTGGTGACATTACCTCTGAGTGCACTGTTCCAAAAAAAATGAAACTTAAAGGTGAGCTTCTTGCAAAATCTACAGGAATAATCGCCGGACTGGAAATTGCTCACGAGACCTTCAGGATGCTTGATAAAAAGGTCCAGTTCCATTATCACGTTCGAGATGGTGCACGTGTAAAGAGAGGACAACGTTTGGCTACAGTTACTGGCAACGGTAGAGCACTTCTTGCAGCCGAACGCACTGCACTCAATATTTTACAACGAATGTCTGGTATTGCAACAACCACACGTGCATTTGTTGATGCAGTTGCACATACTGATGCAAAAATACTCGATACCCGAAAAACAGCACCTGGTTTACGACTGCTCGACAAATTGGCTGTACATATTGGCGGTGGTACAAATCATCGCGTTGGTTTATTTGATATGATATTAATCAAAGAAAACCATATTCAGGCAGCAGGCGGAATAACACAAGCTGTAACACAGGTGTGGTCAAAGTACGGTACCAGATATGCTATTGAAGTTGAAGTAAAAAATTTAACCGAGCTTCGGGAAGCGCTTTCGCTGAAAGTCGACCGTATTCTTTTAGATAATATGGATGTTAACACCATAAAAAAGGCAGTATCAATTATTGCAGGAAGAATACCACTCGAAGCATCAGGGAATGTTACACTCGATTCCGTTGTTTCTATTGCTGAAACGGGTGTCGATATGATTTCAGTTGGTGCACTCACTCACTCGGTCAAGGCACTCGATATAAGTTTTATAATTGTGGAGTTTTAATATGACTGTTGATGAAATGTATAAAGAATTGGAGCGTAAATTAAAAGGGATTGTTCCTGAAATCGAGTTGCGGTATAAAGCACAACTTGCTGTAGAAATTATTGAATTAAAGAAACAACGCAACGCACTTATACTAGGGCACAATTATATGGAACCGGCTCTGTTCCATTCTATCCCGGATATAACCGGCGATTCACTTGAACTATCCCGTGCAGCTGCAAAAGCAAAAGAAGATATAATTGTCTTTTGTGGTGTACGCTTTATGGCAGAAACCGCAAAAATATTATCACCACAAAAAACTGTACTCCTCCCCGCAAAAAAAGCCGGTTGTTCACTCGCAGACGGAATTACAGCAGAAGATGTACGAAAACTAAAAGAGCGTTTTCCCGGAGTACCTGTAGTAAGTTATGTTAATACATCTGCCGAAGTAAAAGCAGAATCTGATATCTGTTGTACATCAAGTAATGCTGTAGCAGTTGTTAACTCACTAAAATCTGAAACTGTAATTTTTCTTCCTGATGAATATTTAGCACGAAATGTTGCCATCGAAACCGGACGTCACATTATTTTCCCGACTAAAGAACCGGTAACAGATACTGTTTTAGACAATGTTATAATTGGCTGGCATGCACGCTGTGAAGTACATGAAAAATACACAGTTCAGGACATTATAGATATCCGCAAACAATTTCCCGATGTTGTTATTCTCGCACACCCGGAATGTAGCCCTGAAGTTACAGCATCTGCAGACTTTACTGGAAGCACATCTGCAATGATACAATATATTGCCAAGACACAGGCACCCCACTATCTTTTACTTACAGAATGTTCAATGGGCGACAACATCGCAGCTGCTCATCCCGAAAAAACAATGCTACGATTATGCTCTGTGCGCTGCCCTCACATGAATGAAATTACGCTTCAGGACACACTCGATTCTTTGAAATATACTCGCTACATTATTGATGTACCTGAACACATAAGAGTGCGTGCTGCCCGTGCATTGGAACGTATGCTGGCAATAGCACCAAGTCTAACAAATATACCCATAGACTAATGGAACAAACACAAGAATGTATCGAAACCGATGTGCTTATCATCGGAAGTGGTATTGCCGGATGTGTAGCAGCTCTTGAACTGGCAGAAGCCGGTGTTGATGTTACCATAGTTACCCGTTCGACACAACCCGAAGAATCAAACACCCGATATGCTCAGGGTGGTATCATTTATACAGGTCCTGATGACTCCCCAAAACTACTTGCAGAAGATATTCAGTACGCCGGAGCAGGCATTTGCAATCCCCGTGCTGTAGAAATACTGGCATCCGAAGGACCTGAACTCGTCAAAAAAATCTTGCTCGACAAATTAAATATTCCATTTGATCGAAACCCTGATGGCACTCTTTCACTTGCACGGGAAGGAGGACATTCTGTAGCGAGAATACTTCATGCCGGAGATATGACAGGCAGCATTATCGAACAGGAATTAATTAAGGCAATCATAAAAGAAAAAAAAATAACTCTTCTAACAAACAAAACAGCAGTAGACCTTCTCACACCCGCTCACCATTCTCTCAACCGTCTAACAGTCTACGAACCGACTACATGTATTGGTGCCTATCTTCTCGATCAACTTACAGGTGTTGTTCAACGTGTTTTTGCCAAGGTAACAATTCTTGCAACAGGTGGTATCGGACAAGTATATTTACGCACAACAAATCCGGCCGGCGCTCGAGGTGATGGATTGGCTATGGCTCACAGAGCCGGGGCGCGTGCGATTAATTGCGAATATGTACAATTTCATCCTACTGCCTTTTATCAGGAACATGGACCTTGTTTTTTAATCACTGAAGCTTTACGAGGTGCAGGCGCAAAGCTTATTAATCAAAAAGGGGAACCATTCATGGAAAAATATGAACCGGAATGGAAAGATTTGGCTCCCCGCGATATAGTTGCACGATGCATTCACCAAGAAATGCTCGCTCAAAATATTCCAAATGTTTTTCTCGATGCAGCTTCATATATACCCTCAGAAGATCTACGTCTTCACTTTCCATACGTTTATAAACATTGTCTCAAGGCTGGGGTTGATATAACACAAGAACCTATTCCCGTTGTACCTGCAGCTCATTATTTCTGTGGTGGTGTTTGGACTGACGAATGGGGACAGACTACAATTCACCAATTATACGCAATCGGCGAAGTTGCTTGTACAGGGTTACATGGTGCCAACCGACTAGCCAGCACATCACTTCTCGAAGGATTAGTCTGGGGTTACCGCTCTGCAAAACATATTCTTCAGGAACTTCCTTCTCTTCGCCTTTATCAACAAAACCAGATTCCACCCTGGGAAGAAACCGGAACCGACGAACCAGACTCAGCCCTCATTGCTCAGGATATGAGTGTCATAAAACATATCATGTGGAATTATACCGGACTTGTACGAACAGTTCCGCGACTACAGCGCGCACTTCGTGAACTCCACCACCTTGAATCTGAAGTACAGCGTTTTTACCGTGCAGTAAAATTAAACGACGCAATACTTGGTCTGCGGAATGCAGTACGCGTTGCTATTATTATCACAACTGCAGCATGGGAAAATAAAAATAGTATCGGTTGTCATTTTAGGCAGTAATTTTATCCTTTGTCTTTTAAATATTTCCTGCCATAGAGTGACATCTAATGATAGAGTAATAAAAAACAACTATGAGACTTGGCTGGAAACAAAATTACGAAATCGGCATCCCTACAATTGACGAGCAGCACAAAGGACTGCTTCAACTTATTAACGATCTATTAAGCCATGAAAACTTACCACATACCAAAAAAGAAATAGTAAAGTATTCAGAATTACACTTTGCGACTGAGGAACGCTTCATGACAATAACAAAGTTTCCAATACTTACTCAACACCAGTTACAACACGAAAGTTTTCTAAAACAAATAATACTCTTTGCCGAACAGCTGGAAAGTGGAAATACTCAGGTTTTTACTAACTTACTTCAGTTTCTAAAAAACTGGTATATTACTCACATTGGTGGAACCGATCGCGATTACAAAGATTATTTCCTTGCCCATCGGAATGAATTATTAAAAGTAAAACATAACGAAAAGGAGTAGATATGCCAACACATCTCGATCACTTCAGAGAATACCGAAAGAGAATGAATAACCGAATAGCTCAGATCGATCACCTTGGTCTTAAACGCTTTTTTAATCTTGATACACTGGCTTACAGCAACGGAGCACTTGACGCTAAAACAAAAGAACTTCTCGGACTAGTTGCATCCTGTGTTTTGCGCTGCAATGATTGCATCGACTATCATCTCATTCAGTGTGTTGAAGCCGGTTGGTCTGACGAAGAACTCTACGATGCACTCAATGTTGCTCTCATTGTCGGAGGTAGTATTTTTATCCCGCACCTCCGTCATGCAATAGAAACACTCGATATTTTAAGAAACGAACAAAGAGAGAAGCATACCTCAACACAGGAGTAAATGCTCACAATGTTAAAGAATATTATTTTAATCTTTATAATGGTAATAGTTATGAACCAACATGTATATTCCGACAGCCCTCTATGGATGAAGAACGCAATTGAAAAAGCACAGAAACAACTTCTTAACAAGTACGGATTAGCACAACAACAACGTATTGAGCGTGGTTTACAACAGGTTGCGCGTTTCTGGACTAGCGAAGACGGAAATGAACAGACTTTTATATCGTTTGTAATTAAACATTTTGCAGGCACACAAGAAGAATTAGACATACTCTTTGCACGTTTTGAACGATACTTTGAACCATATTTCGGCAGAATGGAAGAACTTACACGCATTTTCCGTGAACAAATCGAACTGGATTATGGTCCAATCATTCCTATTGACGAACTTTTTGGTAGCTTTACCCCCAATGCACACTTTATTGAAGATTGTTTTAAGACAAAAATAGCATTTGTTGTTTTACTGAATTACCCATTAACAACACTAAATGAACGCATCAAGTATGGTTCCAGCTGGACAAGAAAACAATGGGCAGAAGTACGATTGACACAACTTTTTTCGTCCAGGATTCCCGCACAGGTTCATCGGGCAGTAGCAGAAGCTGCATCTCAGGCCGACCTCTATATATCAGAATACAATATTTACATGCATCATATTCTCGATCAAAATGGCAACCGGTTATTTCCAAAAGGCTTAAAACTTCTTTCACACTGGAATCTCAGAGACGAAATTAAAGCTCAATACGCATATGGCGACGAGGGGTTACAAAAGCAACGCATTATTCAAAAAGTAATGGAACGAATAATTGATCAAACCATTCCAGCCGTTGTCATTAATAATCCGGCAGTCGACTGGAATCCATATACAAACACCGTCTACCCAACAACATCGCCCGACGAGAATGTGGCAATACCTCATTCGTTAACTCCTACTGCTGAACCATTGACTCGCTATGAAATGCTCCTCAAGACATTCAAAGCAAGCAGATTGCTTGATCCTTACAGTCCAACTGCGCCAACACACATTGAACGGAAATTCAACGAAGAACGCGAAATTCCTGAACAACGTGTACGAGAACTTTTAACATCTATTCTTACATCTCCCTTAGCTCACTCTGTTGCACGCATCATCGAACATAATTTGCAACGACCACTTGAGCCATTTGATATATGGTACAATGGATTCAGAACACAAATCGCAGTTAACGAAAAAGAACTTGATACCATTGTGCAAAAGAAATATCCGACAGCTGAACATTTTACTGCCGATATTCCCCGTATTCTAAGAACAATAGGTTTTGAAGAAAACGAATCACAGTGGATTGCTTCTCTTATAAAAGTCGAATCAGCGCGTGGAGCTGGTCATGCAACCGGCTCAGCTATGCGAGGCACTCCTGCGCGGCTTCGCACCAGAATTGACAAAAACGGAATGAACTACAAAGGCTACAATATTGCACTTCATGAACTTGGTCATAACGTCGAGCAAACCCTTTCACTCAATAGCATTGATTACTATTTTCTCAATGGAGTACCAAACATAGCATTTACAGAAGCTATCGCATTTATATTCCAGTCAAAAGATCTTGAATTACTCGGTTTAACCAACACATCTGAGCATAACAATGCTTACCGTACGCTTCACGAATTCTGGTCTACCTATGAAATTGCAGGGGTTGCGCTTGTTGATTTGGAACTCTGGCATTGGATGTACAACAATCCCTATGCAACATCAGCAGAACTCAAAGAAGCAACTCTTTCCATTGCAAAAAATATCTGGAACACATACTACGCGCCAATTTTTCAACAACGCGATGTAACACTCCTTGCTATCTACTCACATATTATCGACGCATATCTCTATACACCTGATTATCCCCTTGGTCACATCATAGCATATCAACTCAACTCTTTTCTACAGCAACAACCAAATACCGGTAAAGCATTGAAAGAAATGCTTACTCTTGGCAGGCTTATACCAGATATGTGGATGACAAAAACTACCTCGCTACCAGTTAGCACACAACCACTCCTTGACGACACAAAAAAAGCTCTACAAGTACTTAACTTTATGAATATTGATTAAAGAAATATTCACTGAATATTTACAACATTTTTTTCATTGTTCCTTGTATTAATTTTTAACCATTGAAATATTTGCTTATTCATTGTAACTTTTTAAGTGTGTAACACGTGTGTCAAGGTTTTTATCAACAATATTTAACAACACTTATCTATGTGGAGAGTAAGACAATGAAACATTTTATATTATACTTCTTCCTTCTTAGTTACTCATTAGTTATTGGTCAAACTATTACAGAAGTTCCGATTCTAACCGGTAACGATACAACCTTTGCATGGGGTATTGTTTCTAATGGCACAAACTATCTCGTTCCAATCGTTGGAGATGAAACAAATATAAACTCTCTGACATTTCAATTGCTCTCATCAAATGGCACACCTATAGGCACAAGAGTATCATTGAATCAATACGGTCATATTATGGCTGCACATTGGGATGGTACACGATACTTTATTGTTGCTTTTCATACAGATGGTACTTTATACGGCTATTTTGTAAATACAAACGGAGTTGTAGATGGATCACCTGTTTTTATTTCAAATCAGGCAAGTTTGAAAGAAGGCTCACAAATCATTTCACAAATTGGCGATGAATTAATTGTATTGTACCGAAAGAATTCTTTACTCTACGGGCAACGAGTTCAAAAAACAGGAAATCTCATCGGTTCTCCGATACAAATCAGTATATCAGGTGAAGTAAAAGAATATGCTATTGCAACGAATGGTATTACATATTTTGTAGCATGGTTTAACAAAAACAGCCAGAGTGGAAATAATGCAATTTACGGACGCATTATAAATGCCGATGGCTCGATGGCAACAGATGTTTTTGAAATAGAAGCTCCAAATGCCGATCATAACCCTCTTTCTATTGCATTTGATGGTACACGTTATTATCTCTCTTACGATATTTCACTTACTCCTACTCCAGGCAAGCATGGAATCTTTGGAAGATTTATTACCACTTCAGGCACAGTTGGCAACAAAATAACGATTTGTGTTGACGATTCCACTTCTAACTCTATTAGCTCAGTAGTCTACGGAAATGGCTTGTTTCTTATAACCTGGCATTGTAGGCAAAACATGGAAGAAGGCGACATTTTCATGGAAGGACAATTTATCAATACAAACGGTGAAATGGTAGGTAATAAATTTACCATTTCCTCACCGATAAACGGCAAATTTCCACTTGGTATAAATCCTTACTTCAATGGTAATTCATTTGTTATAGGTTTTAACAGAGTACGATTTTCTAATTCTAATGAAGGTCAGTTTACAGATGGTGACGTTTACGTTTCATTTATCTCACACCCCACTTCTGATGTAAACTCTACTTCAGCTACAACACCAGAACGTTACACAGTCTTTCAAAACTATCCCAATCCATTTAACGCTGCAACAACAATACAATTTTCTTTACCTTCACCTTCTTTTGTAAGCATAAAAATATATAACACACTCGGACGAGAAGTAGCCACGATCGCATCGGGATATTACATAGCAGGTACACACAATATTACATGGAATGCCGGCAATATAGCCAGTGGTTTATATTTTTGCAGATATAGTACAGCTGATTACGCAGAAACTAAAAAATTCGTACTGCTAAAGTAGTGGCAATGAAATTGTAACCAGATTATAGCTTCAAAAGATACTTTACTCAAAAACAAGCATTATAGAATGCTGTACGAAAATTGTTGTTATATGGTTCTTCATCCTGAAATGTAGCTGGTTTCGTAGTATAAGTAACACAAACTGTTGCAGGTAGTTGTGAGATAAATGTATTTACCATTTGAGAAAGAGAATCAGAACTTATTGTAACTGCATAGAAAGACACAACATAATCACCACAGACGACATTATGTGGAATTTTCCATTCACATATCTTATTCCATGTATCAGGAATAAGACAGTACTGTTGTTTATTCCACCAGCTTTCGTAAAGCATAGCAATTTTAACCTCCCGACAGCGAACAATCTTATCTAAATTCTCTTTTGTATAAGTTTTATTCATAATAGTTTTTGCAATTTCATTACTTCCCAATCCGCACATATCAACAATTCTGCAGTCATTATAAAATGATATTAACCCAATATCATTGATCACAATAGCATCATCTCTAAAATAATTGGCTACAAACCTTGCCATTTGATATTGTTGTTCGTAAATATTTATGCAGGCATATGGTGTATATTCTAAAGCACTTTTTCCTCGTTTTATCAAATCACCTATAACAGAAGCCGAAAAATATATTACAATAATAACTAAGAAAGCTGATACTGGTCGTGGTAGTTTAGCATTAGTTATCATGCTTTTGAATGATGGTATTGCAGCAACAGTAAGCACAATACCACAACACACCAGATATGCTTCGTATCTGAAAAAGGAACCCACCATAGCAAAAACTACATGTCCTAATAAACTTACACTATAAATTATATACATTCCTGTAATTGAAGCGTCTTGCTGGCTCTTGTTCAATAAAAACAGAACTGACGCGATTGGGAAAAACAGAAGAAACCAGCGTATATAGGATACATACTTAATATTTACCATCGTTGTAAATAGACTATTTTCAAAAACATCGAAGAATGTTTTATTGACTGCTCTAATATCCCTATAACTTCGATATGA
>FWPV01013660.1_pt1 | contig 12136 bp, 11 predicted proteins | sample 2228371 | NCBI WGS metagenome assembly FWPV01 (sample SAMEA103939776, study PRJEB20133) | metagenome | reverse complement strand
GAACTCTTGGAAAGGATCTTCGATCCCTTCTTCACGACGCGCCCGGAGGGAACCGGCCTGGGGCTTTCCATCGTCCACCGGATCGTGGAAGGACACGGGGGACGGGTGAACGTCGAGTCCTCACCGGACGGAACGGTCTTCACGCTGCAGCTCCCCATCGCGCCGCCGGAAACGAAGGAGTGCTGATGACCATGGAAATCTGGATCGTTGACGACGAAAAGAACCTGAACCAGGGGCTTTCGCTGGCCCTGGAGGGGGAAGGCTGGGACGTGACCCCGGCCTACTCGCTGGCGGAACTTTCGAAACTCCTCTCGGAAAGGACGCCCGACGTGGTGCTCCTGGACGTCCGCCTGCCGGACGGGGACGGGATCTCCGCCTTGCCGGCGATCCTGCGGGCCCGTCCCGAGGCGAAGGTCATCGTCATGACCGCCTACGGAGATTCCCCGACGATCGTGAGGGCCATCCAGGAGGGGGCCTACGATTTCCTGGACAAGCCCTTCCCCCTGGAGGCCGTGAAGAACCTGGTGGCCCGGGCGCGGGAGTCGATCCTGCTGAAGAGGCGGATTTCCCGCCTGAACAGCGATCGGGCCGTGACCCTCGTGGGGGACTGCCCGGCCATCGCAGCCGTCCGGGACCTCGTGGAGAAGGTTTCCGGCCACAGGGACGTGAACCTGCTGGTGTCCGGGGAAAGCGGGACGGGGAAGGAAGTGGTGGCAAGGCTGCTCCACGCGTCGGGCCCCGGGTCGGGGGACCTGATCGCCCTGAATTGCGCGGCCATCCCCGAAGCCCTGCTCGAGGCGGAGCTGTTCGGTTACCGGAAGGGAGCCTTCACGGGGGCCTTGCAGGACAAGACCGGGCTGATCGAGAGCGCGGACGGCGGAACCCTTTTCCTGGACGAGATCGCCGACCTTCCCCCGGCCCTCCAGGGGAAGCTGCTGCGCTTCCTGGACAGCCGGACCGTCCGGCCCCTGGGGGCAACCCGGGAAAGGAAAGTTTCCCTGCGGCTGGTCTGTGCCACGGCGGCGGACCTGAAGGCCCGCGTCGAGCAGGGCGCCTTCCGGCAGGACCTTTTCTACCGCATCTCCATGATCCCCATCGTCCTGCCTCCCCTGCGGGAACGGGGCCGGGACGTGCTTCTCCTGGCGGAAAGCTTCCTGGCGGAGTTCAACCGCCGGATGAACCGCTCCGTGCGGGGCCTCACCCCGGAAGTGGAGGAGGTCTTCCTGCGCTACCGCTGGCCCGGCAACGTCCGGGAACTCCGCAACGTGCTGGAAAGGGTCTTCATCCTGAAGGATCCGGACGACCCGGACATCCGGCTTTCGGACCTTCCGGCCGAGATGGTGGAGGGGCTCTCGGGGGAAACGGGTGCGCCCGGGACTGCCGGCTCCCTGGAAGACCGCCTTTTGGCCAGCGAGCGGGCCATCCTGGAAAAGGCACTGGCGGAGCACGACGGGAACCGGACCCGGGCGGCGGAAAGCCTGGGCATTTCCCGGTACGCCCTCCTGAGGAAGCTGCAGAAGCACCGGCTGGCCTAGGTCATGGAAAGCGGCCGAACCGAGATTCGCCTAGAACCGGGAACACGGATCCGAACCCTTCCCCTCCCGCTGCTGTTCGCCCGGCTGGCGCTTCTGGCAGCCCCCGCCGCGGGTCTTGCCGCGGCGCTGGAGGAACAGGCCGCCGGGAACCCCCTCCTGTCGGTGGAACCTCCCCGGGCGGACCGGCCCGACTCGGAAAGCGGCGAGGAAGATTTCTGGGACTCCGTCCCGGCTTTGCCGAGCCTCGACGAGGCGCTGTTCCCCCAGCTGGCCATGGTCCCGGAAGTGTCTCTCCTCGGGCCGGACCCGGGGGAGAAGCTCGCATCCTGCCTGGACACGCGGGGGTACCTTGCCGCGCCCGCCGCGGAACTTGCCGCCGCCCTCCAAACGGACGAGGAGACGCTGGAGCAGGTCCTCCAGAAGGTGCGGGCCGCCGTCGACCCCCCGGGGCTTTTTGCCCGGGACCTCGTCCACTGCCTGCAGATCCAGCTTTCGCGCCTGGGCCTCGAGGATTCGGACGCGTGGGTCCTCCTGGAAAAGGGCCGGGAAGCGCTGGAGCGCCAGGACCTGGCGGCCCTGGGAAAAACCCTGGGCTGGGACCGAAGCCGAGTGGAAAAGGCCCTTCTTGCGTTGAGACGGCTGGATCCCCACCCGGGAAGGGGGTTTTCCTTTCCCGAAGCGGTCCTGCCCGAGCTGGAGATCCGGTTCGACGAATCGGGAAACCCGATCGTCCGCCTTCTTTCGGAGAACCTCCCCCGCCTGTCGCTGGACACGGACCTCCTGGACCCGGCCGGCCCCTGGACGCGGTCCGCCTTCAGGCAGGCCCAGGGGCTTCTCTTCGCGCTGGCCGCCCGCCTGCGCACCAAGCTGCGGTTGGCTCTCCTCCTGGCTTTTCGGCAGCAGGCCTTCCTGCGAAACCTCGAATCCGCCCCGGCCCCGCTCACGCTCGTCAAGGCGGGCCGAGAACTCGGCCTGTCCCCTTCGACCGTCCACCGGGCGGCCGCCTGCACCTGGGCGAAGACCCCGAGGGGAACGCTGCCGCTTTCCTCGCTCCTGGGAAGGGGTCTTTCATCCCGGCCGGAAATGACGACCAGGGCCCTCCGGGAAGCGATCCGCGCCGGCTGGAAGTCCGGGAAGTCCGACGCCGCGATGGCCCGAGAGCTCGGGATCCCGGCCCGCACAGTGACCTGGCACAGGCACCGCCTGGGTTTGCCCCGAAACCGCCTTTCCTGAGCGCACACCTGCCGCACGCTTTTTCCCGTTTTCTCCCCCGGCCTTCCTCTCTTCGTTCCCCCCGGGCCAATCCCGGAGAATCCCGCGATACCGGTATTTTCCTCTACCCGGAAGGGGCGGACAGGATTTTCCCTCGGCTGGGGCTTTCAAACCCATAAACGGCAACTTTTTTGCTTATACAGGGGGTAGAAGTCCATCTTTATCTTTCCTGGAGGTGTTCTCATGTCCGATTCCACGAACCACACCCTGCCGAAGCCGGCTTCCCTGGCGGATGCCGCCGCGGCAAGCCGCAAGGAGGTCCTCAGTGTCCTTCTCGGAGCGGCGTTCCTCATGGCGACCTCGGCCATCGGTCCCGGCTTTTTGACCCAGACCGCGGTCTTCACGGACAAGCTGAAGGCGGCCTTCGCCTTCGCGATCCTGGCAAGCGTCGCGATCGACATCGTGGTCCAGCTCAACATCTGGAGGATCCTGGGCATTTCCGGGATGAGGGCCCAGGACGTGGCAAACCGGGTCATCCCCGGCCTCGGGTACTTCCTGGCCTTCGCGGTGGCCCTGGGCGGCCTGGTGTTCAACATCGGCAACATCGCCGGTGCGGCCCTGGGCGTGAACGTCCTCTTCGGGAGCAACATGGCGGTCGGCGCCATCGTTAGCGCGGCCGTGGCCATCTTCATCTTCCTGAACAAGGAGATGGGGAAGACCATGGACAAGTTCACCAAGATCCTGGGATTCGTGATGATCTCCCTGGTGCTGTTCATGGTCTTCAAGACCCAGCCCCCCGTGGGCCTCGCCCTCAAGGAATCCGTCCTGCCGAGCACCATCGACTGGATGATGGTCCTTACGCTCGTGGGAGGAACCGTCGGGGGCTACATCACGTTCTCCGGCGCCCACCGGATCATCGACGCGGGCATCACGGGCCAGGACAAGGTGAAGCAGATCAGCTACGGGTCGGTGCAGGGGATCGCCATCACGGGCATCATGCGCTTTTTGCTCTTCCTGGCCATCCTGGGCGTCGTCGTCATGGGCAAGCCCCTCGACCCGGCCAATCCCCCGGCTTCCGCGTTCCAGCTCGGCGCCGGGATGATCGGCTACAAGATCTTCGGCGTGGTGCTCTGGGCCGCGGCCGTCACCTCGGTGGTGGGTGCGTCCTACACCTCCATTTCCTTCCTGCAGACCCTTTTCAAGAACGTGAAGCAGTACCAGCGCTGGTGGATCGTCGGCTTCATCATCGCCTCCACGACGATCTTCACCACCGTCGGCAAGCCGGTGAACCTGCTGATTTTCGCCGGATCGATCAACGGGCTCATCCTGCCCCTGTCCCTCCTTTCGATGCTGCTGGCGGCACACCGCAAGGACATCATCGGCGACTACAGGCACCCGAAAATCCTGACCGCCCTCGGCTACGTCATGGTCGCCTTCACGGCCTGGATGGGCTGGCAGTCCCTCAGCAAGATCTTCGACCTGATCAAGTAGAATTAGAATGGCCTTGTCGGGGGCGGGTTTTCCCCGCCCCCGTCTTTTCGAATCGAGGTGAACGGGATGGCTCAACCCACGCTCCCGCGCATCCTGGACGCGGGAGACAGCTGCCTGGTGGCGGAGTTCGGAACGACCGTCGACCGGGCTCTCAACGCGAAAGTCCAGGCCCTGAAAAAGGCCTTGGCCAAATGCGGCATGAACGGACTCGTCGAACTGGTCCCGACCTACCGGTCGTTGGCGGTGTATTACGACCCCTGCGTCGTCGGGCGCAAGGACCTGGCCGCCCGGATCGAGGCCGTTTGCCTGGACCTGGGCGACGAAGAAAGCGGGGCCGGGAGGGTCGTCACGATCCCCGTCTGCTACGGAGGAACCTTCGGCCCTGACCTGGAAAACGTCTGCGCCCACACGGGCCTTTCGAAAGAAGAAGTGATCGCCCGCCACACGGGCCGCGAAACCTACTGTTTCATGCTGGGGTTCACCCCCGGCTTCGCCTACCTTGGAGGCATGGACGAGAGCCTCGCCACCCCGCGCCTGGAAAACCCCAGGACGCTCATTCCCGCCGGAAGCGTCGGGATCGCGGGCAAGCAGACGGGGATCTACCCCATCGACAGCCCGGGAGGATGGCAGCTGATCGGCCGGACCCCGCTGGCGGTTTTCGATCCCCTGAGAAATCCGCCCACCCTGGTGGAAGCCGGGGACTGGGTGCGGTTCCAGGCCATCACCGAGGCGGAATACGAGGAAATCCAGTCCGCCGCGAGAGCGGGGAAATACACCGTGCAGGTCGCCTTCCGGAAGGAGGCCGAATGACATGGGCCTTTTGCTGAAAGTCATAAAGGGCGGGATGAGCACGACCGTGCAGGATTTCGGGCGCTGGGGACACCAGGCCATGGGGATGCCCGTAGCCGGGGCCATGGACCCCGAGGCCCTCGCCGTTGCCAACCTCCTGGCCGGGAACGAACCGGGCGAAGCGGCCCTGGAGATCACCCTGCTGGGACCGACCCTGGAAGTCGAGGGCGAGGGAGTTCTCGCGGTCGCGGGAGCCGACCTGGGGTTCACCCTGAACGGCGTTTCGGCTCCTTCCTGGACGAGCCTGGCGGTGAAAACCGGCGACGTGATCTCCTTCACCGGGCCCAGGGGCAAGGGCTGCAGGGCCTACCTGGCCGTTTCCGGGGGGATCGATGTCCCCGTTATCCTGGGAAGCCGGTCCACCTACACCCGGGCCGCCATCGGCGGGTTCGGGGGCCGGGCGCTGAAGGCGGGGGACACGGTTTCCTGCGGGGAACCGCCTGCGCTCTGGAGGAGGACGATCGGCCTGGCCTGCCCCGAATCCCTTCGGCCGGTCCGGGATCCGGAAGCGCCCATCCGGGCAGTCCCGGGCCCCCAGGACGACGCCTTCACACCCGAGGGACTCGAAACGCTTTTCGGATCGGATTACACGATCACCAGCCAGGCCGACCGAATGGGATACCGACTGGAAGGACCGAAAGTGTCCCACAAGGCGGGCGCCGACATCGTTTCGGACGCCATTCCCCTGGGCGCGGTCCAGGTCCCGGGGCACGGACAGCCGATCGTCATGCTCGCCGACCGCCAGACGACGGGCGGCTATACGAAGGCCGCCGTGGTCCTGACCGTGGACCTGCCCGTTCTGGCCCAGCGGCTACCGGGAGAAAGGGTGCGCTTTGCCCGGTCGACCCCGGAGGAAGGCGCCCGGCTCCTGGCCGAGCGTGCCCAGCGCCTGGCCTCCCTGGCGAGGCTCCGGGCGGAATACCGGTCGCGGCCGGAGAGACCCTTCGGAGGGGAGAGGGCGACTTCGGGAGCCTACTCCCTCAGGATCGACGGGAAGACTGCCGTGATCGAATGGCAGGAACTGTAGAAAGGAAGGGACCAGCCCAATGGCGAAAATCGACCTGAATAGCGACCTCGGGGAAAGCTTCGGCCCCTGGAAGATGGGAATGGACCGGGAAGTCCTCGCCCACGTGAGTTCCGCCAACGTAGCCTGCGGCTTCCACGCAGGGGACCCGGCCGTGATGGTGAAGACGGTGAAGGCTGCCCGGGATGCGGGCGTGGCCGTAGGAGCCCACCCCGGCTACCCGGACCTCGTGGGCTTCGGGCGTCGGAACATGGCCTGCACCCCGGACGAAGTCTACGCCGACTGCCTCGTGCAGATCGGGAGCCTCCTAGCCGTCTGCCGCGCGGCGGGGATCGCGCTGCAGCACGTGAAGCCCCACGGCGCCCTGTACAACCAGGCCGCGAAAAACGAATCCCTGGCGGAAGCCGTTGCCTTTGCCGTCAGGGACGCGGCGGAAGGCTTGATCCTCATGGGACTGGCCAACTCGCTCTTCGAGCCCGCTGCGGAAAAGGCCGGGATTCCCTTCGCGGCCGAAGCCTTCGCGGACCGGAGCTACCAGGCGGACGGATCCCTTACGCCCAGGAACCAGCCCGGCGCCGTGATCCATGACCCGGAACTGGCCGCGGCGCGTGTCGTCCGGATGGCCACCGAGGGCGTGGTGGAAACCGCGGACGGAAAGATCCTCCACTTCAGGCCGCACTCCATCTGCCTTCACGGGGACAACCCGGAGGCGGTGGCCCTTGCGGCCCGGATCAAAGCCGCCCTGCTGGAGGCGGGCGTGACGGTGACCAACCTCAAGGAGGTGCTTTCTGCATGAGCCTGTCGATGGAAGACCTGGCGTACGTGTCCCCTGCCGAGGCCCGGAAGGCAATCCGGGAAGGGAAGTGGTCCCGGCCGACTTCGGGGCTGTGCCGCGGGCGGGTCCAGGCGAACCTCGTGGTGCTGCCAAAAGAATGGGCCTACGACTTTCTGGTCTTCGCCCAGCGCAACCCCAAACCGTGCCCGATCCTGGACGTGACCGAGCCCGGCGATCCCGAGCCCCGTCTCGTGGCCCCCGGGGCGGACCTTCGGACGGACATCCCGAAGTACCGGGTCTGGAAGGACGGGAAACTGGCCGCCGAGCCGGAAAACATCTTCGAATACTGGCGCGAAGACCTCGTGGCGTTCCTGCTGGGCTGCTCGTTCTCCTTCGAGGGGGCCCTGCTGGAGGCGGGCGTCCCGGTGCGGCACATCGAGCTGGGGCTGAACGTCCCCATGTACCAGACGAACATCCCCTGCAAGCCCGCCGGGCGGCTCTCCGGCCCCATGGTCGTGAGCATGCGCCCGATCCCCCACGCCCTCGTCCCGAAGGCCGTGCTCTGCACCGGGCGTTTCCCCTCCGTCCACGGCGCCCCGGTCCACATCGGCGACCCGGCCGCCATCGGCATCTCCGACGTGAACCGGCCCGATTTCGGGCAGGCCGTCCCGATCCACGAGGGGGAAGTGCCGGTCTTCTGGGCCTGCGGGGTGACCCCCCAGGCGGCTCTCATGGCCAGCAAGCCGCCCTTCGCGATCACCCACGCCCCGGGGCACATGTTCATCTGCGACCCGAAGGATTCCGATTACGCGGTGTTCTAACCCCTTAGCTGCTAGCTGCTAGCTGGAGCTGCTAGCTGGGGTCAGATCTTGCTCTTTGCTGTTTGCATACAAACAGGAGGGCTGGGAGAATTCCCCCAGCCCTCCTGTTTCCGTACGGCCTCTCACCGTTCTACGAAGACCCGACAGGCTTGCGGTCTGTGCCCTGTCCCGTCACAGGACATGAAATAAACCTTGAATTTTCCTGTTTCCCTGCTATGATCCTGAGTTATGGCACGGCCTCTTCGGATCGAATTCCCGGGAGCGCTCTATCATGTAACCTCCCGGGGAGACAACAAGTCCACGATTTTCTTCAACGACAGGGATAGGAACAAGTTTCTCTCCATCTACAGCGAGATTTGCAATCGCCTGCAATGGACCACCTATGCCTGGTGCCTGATGGGAAACCACTTCCACCTCGTTGTCGAAACCCCCGAACCGAACCTCTCCGAAGGAATGAGGGTCCTGAACGGAACCTACACTCAATACATCAATCGGACCTACGGACGAACCGGGCACCTTTTCCAGGGACGCTTCCACTCCATCCTGGTCGACCGAAACCCATACCTCCTCGAAGTGATCCGCTACGTGGTTCTGAATCCTGTCCGTGCAGGGTTGGTTGCCTATCCCCAGGATTGGCCCTGGAGCAGCTACCGGGCTACGACCGGACTCGAATCCCCGCCGGATTGGCTTGACACCGATTTCACACTAGATGCGGTTTCCGAAAGGGCAGGCAGCCTGGATCAAAAGCGCCGGTTTTTTGCCGTCTACGTGGAAGCCGGTATCCACTCCGCCCGGAGCCCCATGGAAGACGTCCGGCAACAAATTTACCTGGGTGACGAAATTTTCGTCACCCAGTCACAGGAAAAGGTTCGACCCGGCGCAAGCCTTTCGGACGTCATCCGGGAACAGCTTCGCCCTCCCCTGGAATGCCTGGAGGACTACACTCGTGCTTATCCCGACACGAAGCAGGCCTTGGCGGAAGCCTATCTCTCGGGGAAATTCAGCCAGGCCGAACTTTCACGCTACTTTGGCCTCCACGCGAGCACAATCTGCAGGGCGATCCAGTCTTACAAGCAGAGGTTGTATGCAAACAGCAAAGAGCAAGGTCTGACCCCCTAGAGTTGGTAGTAGACTTCCATGTGGTCGCCGCGGACGCGGACGCCGAGCAGGCGGCGGATTCCGAGGCGGGCCATGGCGGGGGCGACGATGTTCCGGTCGAGTTCGTCTTCCACTCGCCGCCGCAGGTCCTCGTTCGTCAGCTCGTCCTCGAGCCTACGGTAGAGCTCCATGTTCAGGGTGTTTCGCACGTGGTCCCGGATGCCGTTGCTCAGCAGGACGGTGTCGACGAAGGCCCAGAAGCCGTGAAGGGTCAGGTCGACGTCCGTGGCAACGAACACGTGGTCGTAACTCAGTCGGCCTTCCCGGACGATTGGCCTGAGCCCCAGGGTGATACGGAGGCGGGTGATGTCGAAATCGGGCGGCGAATCGTACCAGTAGGGCCAGGTGTACTCCCATCCCCGGATCTCGTAGTCGCCCCCGGTTTCGAAGTTGATGTCCATGACGATCCGTTCTCCGCTGAAACGGGGAGCATCGGGCCCTCCAAATTCCGCGTTGATGTCGTTGAGGTAGTACCAGCTGCGGGTCGCACCGCTGCCGTAACTGAAGGCCGGCGCGGTAAAGCGGTTTTCCCGGCCGCCGATCCGGATCCAGGAGTCGTCGCGCCGGTAAGGCTCGTTGTCGAGCTGGAAGTCGCTGGTCGGCCCGGCGAAGTTGTTGATCCGGATGGCCCCCCTGAGAGCGTTCCCAATCGTCCGAAGGATCAGGGTGCCGGGAATCCGCATCGTCTCGATCGGCCGAGTCAGGTAAATCCTGGGGCTCCACGGGCCGACGTTGTTCCGCTCGTCCGATTCGGCCACGGCGTTTGCGTCGTCGATGCGGGCACGTACCCGAAGGACCGCTCCGTCAAGCCCCACGGGGAATTTCAGTGCCAGCCGGTCGAAACGGTGGATGCCGCGCGGGGACAGGCTCGACAGGGAGCGGTCCGCGATGGGCATGTAGGCCAGCAGGCCGTGCCTGGAGACTTCGGGCCCAACTCCTTCGAGGATCTCGTATTCCACCTGGACGCTGAACGGCCCGGCCGGTGCCGTCCCCTTGTTCTCAACCGAGAAGGTGAAGCCGCCCGTCGAGCGGTCTTCCACGAAGTAGGCCCCCTCAAGGCGGAACATTCCCGGGGGGGTCTGGTTCCGGTAGGTCAGGTCCGGCGTCCCGGCCGCCATCTGGGTGTCGACCCAGGACGTGGCGTTGTTGGACTCGTCCGATTCCCTCACCCTGCCGACCGGGTCGGCAAACTCCTCACCCGCCGTGGAATCGGCGATGGCCCGGAGGCGGACGAGGGCCCCCGAAAACGCCCGGTCAAGGATGACCTCCCCGGTGAACGTCACGGTGCTGGCCGGCGGTGGGCCGGGCGGGAGAGGCGCGGTCGTGCGGGGATACCACACGTCGGCCTGTCCCGGTACACGGAAGGGAGCCCCGCCGAGAAGCGGCAGCATCGGAACCCCGCCGGACACGATCTCGTATTCCACGCTGACCTTGAACGGGGGAGCCGTATCGGTCCCCCGGTTCTGGACCGTCACGGAGAAGGGCACCACCAGTTCCCCTCCCCTTTCCACGGGAACCCCGCGGCTTGCCACCCACGCCACCAGGTCCGGCAGGGCCCAGGCCGGAGCAGCCGCCACTGCCGCCAGGGCGATGACCAGGCCTGCCGCCAAGAGGAAACTTCTTGTTTTCATTGCCGCCACCTCCTTGCTTTCTTGCGGCGTTTTTTCCGAAAAAGGGGGAAGGAAAAGCGAGAGAGGGTCCGTCTATTGTACAAGGGAATGTTTTATTATTTTATCACGATGTGATTCGCTATCATTAAAAAAGAGGGGGAAGGTTCCCCGGTTTCCCGGGGCCCCTTCCCCCTCCGGCGTTTTTCCCTTCTAGAGTTCGAAGCTCGGGTTGGCGGGTTCCAGCCTATGCAGTTCGGCGGTTCCCCCGCAGTGCGTCCTCACCAGGGCAGCCAGCTCCGAGGCGGCCGCTTCGAGCGTCTGCGGGTCGACGGGGGGCTGGGCGTCCAGGTTGATCGCCACCAACCGGGATTCTCGCGTGATCTTGCTGGGATCCCCGTTTTTCCAGCACCAGCCACGGCAGAAGACGGTCCTGCGCCCGGTGTCCGCCAGGATGATCTCTCCCGGGTTCGGGTGCTCCACCGCCTCGGGGTTCCCCAGGGGTTCGTAGGTCTCGTCGCCTTTCGCGGGCATCAGCATCACGTCGCCTGTGACCCCTGCCAGGTCGTCCCCCCCGCAGGGGATTCGGTATTTCAGGCTGATGATGTTGAAGATCGCAACCAGCCGGTTGACGAACGGGAGGTCTTTTCCCGAACGGGTGCGCTTGACGAGGTTTGCGATCGACGGGGGGTACTTGTTGGGATTCAGCCCCATCCGTTCGAATACCGCCCGCCAGGACGCGATCCGGGGGTATTCCTTGTGGTTCTCCAGTTCCGGATCCTGCCTCGCGGCCCTTTCGGCCTCCCGCAGCAGGGCCTCGAGCGCGGGATCCTCTTCGGCGTTGTCGACATCCCGGACGAGGACCACGATCCTCCGGTAGGAGGGCCATGCCTCGAAAATTTCGGGAGCGATCCCGATCTTCACGGCCTCATTCCCCCCTCGACAGGGCCTCGAAACCCAGGTCGAAGGCCCTGAGGTTGTCTTCGCGGAACTTTGCGGGGGCGAGTTCTGCCACGGCCCCCCTCAGCTCGTCCGGGCTGAAGTCTCCCGCCCCGGAGGCAGCCAGTGCGCCCAGGACGAGGGCGTTGAGGAAAAGGAAGCGCCCTCCCATTTTCTCCCTCAGGAGGTCGTATCCCCTGACCCGGAAAAGCCGAATCTCCCGGGCCTCGAGAAAGGCCGCGAGGTCCGGGTCGGAAAAGGCCTCGGGACGGTCGGCGTTGACCACGGCAACTCCCCGCTTTTTCAGGAAGTGGAAGTTCCTCAGTCCCTCGCCCTGCTCGAAGGCCAAAAGAATGTCGGCTTCCCCGGCGCGGACGAGGGGACTGGCGTAGGACCCCATCTTGAAGTGACTGATGACCGATCCGCCCCGCTGGGACATCCCGTGGACCTCGCTGCCGTTCACGTGCAGGCCCCTGGAAAGGGCGACATGCCCCAGGACCCTCGAGGCAAAGAGGATTCCCTGGCCGCCCACCCCGGCGATGATGAACTGCATGCTAACGCACCTCCCCGATTCGAAGGATGGCCCCGTGGGGGCAGGCCGACACGCAGACCCCGCAGTCGACGCAGAATCGCGAATCGACGAAAGCCTTGCGGTTTTCAGCGTCCCAGGCCAACCCCGGACAGCCGAAGCGGTCCTGGCAAATCCGGCAGCCGACGCACTTTTG
>FWPV01013658.1_pt1 | contig 12138 bp, 12 predicted proteins | sample 2228371 | NCBI WGS metagenome assembly FWPV01 (sample SAMEA103939776, study PRJEB20133) | metagenome | reverse complement strand
TATGTCCGTCAGACCGGGGCCGAGGTGGTGACTTATCGGGCCGGGTTTCCCCGGCCGGTGCTGGATCAGAGGCCTTGGGACATGGTCTTTCTTTCCCCCGGACCCGGCCGGCCGTCGGATTTTGGGGTTGCGGAATTGATTCGGCAATGCGGAGAACGGAAACTGCCAGTTTTCGGGGTGTGCTTGGGATTGCAGGGCATGGTTGAGGCCTTCGGCGGGAAATTGAGCCTATTGGACTATCCCATGCACGGCAAGCCTTCGATGATTCGCAACAACCGCCAAGGGATCTTTCAGGGGTTCCCGGAGGTGTTCAAGGCCGGGCGTTACCATTCCATCTATGCCCGTTTGGAAGACCTGCCCCCTTGTTTGGAACCCACGGCGGTGAGCGAAGACGGCGTGGTCATGGCCGTGGCCCACCGCGAACTGCCCATGGCCGCTGTCCAGTTTCACCCGGAATCCATTCTGACCTTAGGGGACGATCTGGGTTTGAAATTGTTAGCCAATGTGGTCCGGGTCCTGGTAAAAAGTTCGCCGGATAGGTCCGGCCGTCGGAATTCTGGGACCGACCCAGGCCGAATTTTATCAGCAAAGGAGGGAGAAGGATGATTCAGGAAGCGATTGCCAAGGTGGTGAACCGCCAGGACTTGAGCCAGGCGGAGATGGAGGCGGTCATGAACCGGATCATGAGCGGAGAGGCCACCCCGGCCCAGATCGGGGCCTTTATCACCGCCTTGCGGATGAAAGGGGAGACCGTGGAGGAGATCGTCGGGGCCGCACGGGTGATGCGGGAGAAGGCCACTAAGATCCAAGTAACCGGCAGGCCGCTGAGTTTGGATCGGGATGAGATCAATCTGGACCGGGAAACGATCCTGGATACCTGCGGAACCGGCGGCGACGGGACGCATACCTTTAATGTTTCCACGGTCACCGCCTTGGTGGCCGCCGGGGCCGGGATCAAGGTGGCCAAGCATGGAAATCGGGCCGTTTCCAGCCGGTGCGGAAGCGCCGACGTGCTGGAAAGGCTGGGGGTGGACCTCGATCTGGAACCGGCCGAGGTGGAGCGATGCGTCCGGGAGATCGGCATCGGTTTTTTATTCGCCCCCCTTTACCACGGGGCCATGAAATACGCCGCCGGTCCGCGTAAGGAGATCGGGTTGCGGACCATTTTCAACATCCTGGGTCCCTTGACCAACCCGGCCGGGGCCACGGCCCAAGTCTTGGGGGTATATTCCCCGGACTTAACCGAGAAGATGGCCCTGGTCCTTGGGCGGTTGGGATCCCGGGAGGCCATGGTGGTCTGCGGAGAGGGGACCTTTGACGAGATCAGCATCTGCAGTCCCACCCGGATTTCCCATTTGAAGCAGGGGCGAGTCACTACCTATCAGATCACCCCCGAGGAATACGGTTTCGTTCGCGCCCCGCTGGAGGCCATCAAAGGGGGGGACGCCGAGGAAAACGCCCGGATCATCCGAAGGATCTTGGACGGGGAAAAAGGGGCCTGTCGGGACATGGTTCTCTTGAACGCCGGGGCGGCCATGACCACCGCCGGGTTGGACCCGGATCTCTCCTGCGGGATACGACGGGCGGCCGAGGTGATCGACTCGGGCAAGGCCAGGGAAAAACTCGATCAATTGATCGCCTTTACCCACCGGGCCAAAGGTCGTCCCGCCTCAGGCCTTCGGTGAGCAATGGATCCATGAAAAGCAAGGTGAAGGCATGCATTCCAAACTATTGGAGATCCTGGAGGAGAAAAAAAGGGAAGTCAGCCGACTGAAGAAAGAGGGGCTGGTCGGTCCGCAGACCATACCATCCGCCAGGCGGGATTTCAAGGCGGCCATATCCCGGCCGGGAGGGATCCAGCTGATCGCCGAGATCAAATTCGCCTCCCCTTCAGCCGGGGTCATTCGGGCGGCCGGTGACCCGGCTCAGATCGCCCGGCAATACGAGCGGGCCGGTGCAGCGGCCCTTTCGGTGTTGACCGACGAAAAATTCTTTCAAGGCCGCCTGGAATATCTGCCCAGGGTCAAGGAGGCAACGGCCTTGCCGGTGCTGCGCAAGGATTTCCTCCTGGAGGAGATCCAAATCCAACAAAGCCGGCTTTGGGGGGCCGACGCCGTATTGCTGATTGCCCGCATCCTGACCTTGGATCAATTGCGGACTTTGTTGACCGCTTGTCGGCAAAACGAATTAACCGCCTTGGTCGAGGTCCACGATCGGGAGGATTTAGCCAAGGCCTTGGCCGTGGGGCCCGAGATCATCGGCATCAACAACCGCGACCTGGATACCTTCACCGTGGATCTGAAGACCACACGGCAAATGGCGGCTGAGATTCCGGCAGGAGTGGTGGTGGTCGGGGAAAGCGGGATCCGCGATCCCGAAGATATCCGAAATCTTAAAGGCATGGGGGTCCATGCCGTTTTGGTCGGTTCTTCTTTGATGCGCGGCGAGGATTTGGAAGGCCAAACCAGGGCCTTGGTCCAGGCCGGGAGGTGAACATGGTGCGAGTCAAAATCTGCGGCCTCACCCGTCTGGAAGACGCCTTGTTGGCTGCGGACCTGGGGGCCGACGCCCTGGGGTTCATCTTTGCGGAAAGCCCACGGCGGATCACCCCGGAAAAGGCCCGGGCCATCATTGAACATTTGCCCCCTTTTATTCAAACCGTTGGGGTTTTTGTTAACCAGGAACCGGCCCGAATCAAAGAGATCGTGGACTTCTGCGGCTTGGACCTGATTCAACTTCACGGTCAGGAACCGCCTGAGCTGTGTCGGGAACTTAGGCCCCGGTCCATCAAGGCCTTTCGGATCGGCAACGAAGGAGACCTGACCAACATCGATCGGTATTCCCGGGTCGTTCGGGCTGTCTTGTTGGACACCTTACAGGAAGGGATGGCCGGGGGCACGGGAAAAACCTTTGACTGGTCCCTGGCGGTAAAGGCCAAGGCATTCGGCCTGCCGATTTTGTTGGCCGGCGGCTTGAACCCGGACAATATCCAACAAGCCCTTCAGATCGTCGGACCCTGGGCCGTGGATGTGAACAGCGGGGTCGAAATCCGGCCGGGGGTGAAGGATCCGGCCTTGTTGAAACGGCTAATGGACCGGATCACCGAGGTCCGGACCTGCAAGGAACGATCGAATCAATAAAGCCAAGGAAAACCCAAAAGGGATGGCCATCCCCAACACCATGCCCAAGGAGTGAAAGCAATGAAACACCGTGGTTATTACGGTCCATACGGAGGGGCCTTTATCCCGGAGGTCCTGGTGGCCACTTTCGACCAGCTCACCCGAGCCTTCGAGGAGGCTAAAAACGATCCGGCCTTCTGGACTGCATATGAAGGGATCATGTCCACCTATTCCTGCCGACCCACGCCCCTGACCCTGGCCGAAAACCTCACCCGCCATTTCGGGGGGGCACGGATCTACATCAAGCGGGAGGATCTGAACCACACCGGGGCCCACAAGGCCAACAATGTCATGGGTCAGGGATTGCTGGTCAAAAGGATGGGCAAGAGCCGGGTGATCGCCGAGACCGGGGCCGGACAGCACGGCGTGGCTACGGCTACCATGGCTGCTCGCTTCGGGTTCCGTTGCACTATCTACATGGGCGAGGTGGATGTGAAACGACAGCGGCCCAATGTCTTCTGGATGGAGCGCCTGGGGGCCGAGGTGATTCCGGTCAAGGAGGGCACGGCTATCCTCAAGGACGCCATCAACGAGGCCTTTCGCGATTGGATCACCCACATGGACGACACCCATTACGTCCTGGGAACGGCCTGCGGCCCTCATCCCTTTCCGGAAATGGTTTCCTATTTCCAGTCGATCATCGGCCGGGAGGCGCGCCGGCAGATCCTGGAGCGGGAGGGAAAACTGCCGAAACGGGTGTATGCCTGCGTGGGTGGCGGGTCCAACGCCTTGGGCATCTTCCAGGGTTTTTTAAACGACCCGGTGGAACTGGTCGGGGTAGAGGCCGGCGGAAAAGGCTTGGCCACTGGACGACACGCTTCCCGGCTGGCCTCGGCCGACGGGTCGGTGGGGGTGGCTCAGGGTTACAAGACCTTTTTCCTACAAAATGAGGACGGGCAGATGAAGGAAACCCACAGCGTGGCCGCCGGTTTGGATTACGTGGGGGTTTCCCCGATTCTGAGCTGGCTCAAGGAACAGGGACGGATCCGGGTGGAAGCGGCCACCGACCGGGAGGTCATCGAGGCCACGGCCCTGACCATGCGCCAAGAGGGGCTTGTCCCGGCCTTGGAGTCGGCCCATGCCTTTGTCCAGGCCTTTAAAGAGGCGGCGGAGTTGAGCCCCGAAGACTGCGTGATCATCAACCAATCGGGCCGGGGGGACAAAGACATCTTTACCATCGTCGATGCCTTCGAAGACCCGGGCTGGCGGGAATTCATCAAGGAGAAAGCCCATGGATACGGCCTTTGATCACTATCTGGAGATCCGGCGAAAAGAAAAGGAGATCCTGCTCATGACCCACATCGTCCTCGGCTACCCCTCCTGGGAAGTTGGCCGGGAGTTGGTGGCTGTCATGGTCGAGGCCGGGGTGGATCTGATGGAACTGCAGATCCCCTTTTCCGAACCCATGGCCGACGGTCCGGTGATTCTCCGGGCCAATCAAAAGGCCTTGGAACAGGGGGTCAAGGTCCAACGGTGTTTAGAGGAGGCCGAGGAGCTTTGCCGGACCTATTCCATCCCCTTTTTGATCATGACCTATTACAACATCCCCTTCAAATACGGGGTTCAGGCCTTTGTCCGAACCCTGAAGCAGGTCGGAATTCACGGGGCCATCATACCCGATCTGCCGCCCGAGGAAGGGGCGGAATACCTGGAGGCCATGGAGAAAAACGATCTGTGTCCCATATTGTTTTTTTCCCCCACTTCCAGTGAAGAGCGGATGGGCAAAATCGCCTCCCTGGCCCGGGGGTTTATTTATTGCCTGAGCCGCAAAGGGGTTACCGGGGCCGAAACCCGGTTTTCGGAGGAACTGACCGCCTATCTTGCCCGTTGCCGGAGGTTGACCGATCTTCCCCTGGCCGTGGGTTTTGGAGTCAAGGAAAAGGCGGATGTGGATTTCCTGAAAGGCAAGGCGGACATCGCCGTCATCGGTTCCCAGACCTTGCGGTTGGTGGAGGCGGCGGGGCCTTCGGCCGTGGGGTCCTTTCTCCGCCGGTTGCGTTAAGACGGGCACTCCGTTGATTCAGCTTCGGAAACCGTTCCCGGCTTGCCATTCTCGGAAAAATCCGATATAGTGAAAACCGCCGGTAGGAAGAGCGGCCGGATCTCTGCCCGGGCCGAGATACCAGAAAGGAGGCCACCTGCCGTGGACCCGGTCTTGGTCAAACAGTTGAATCAAAAGGTGCGGGAAGAACTCTTAAAAAAAGAGATCGAGGTCATGCAATACGCCCTGGCCGAATTGGAGAAGATCGTACACCGGCGCCATCAGGACCTGGCCGGATTGCAGTCGGATCTCCAGACCCTGTTACAGAAATTTCAAAACCGTTTGAAGGTGCTCAAGAACCCCCGGATGACCGGATCATGTTCGAGTTGAAGATTATTACCCAATTTTCCGCCGCCCACCATCTGCGGAACTTCAAAGGCAAGTGTGAACAGCTCCACGGTCATAACTGGAAGGTGGAGGTTTTTGTGCGGGCCGACGATCTGGACGACACCGGTCTGGTGCGGGATTTCGGGGAGATCAAAGAGGCTGCCCAAGAGGTGTTGCAATCCTTGGATCATTGTTATTTAAACGAACTGCCCGCCTTCCAGGACCAAAACCCTTCTTCGGAAAACATCGCCCGGTATCTTTTCGGGGAACTGAGCCGCAGCTTGAACGAACGGCGGGTGCGGGTCAGCGCTGTGGCCGTCTGGGAATCGGACACGGCCTGCGCCACCTACCGGGAAGCGTAGGTCGCCGTTCCGCGCCCTTTCCTCCGAGCGGACCGACCCCTCGACTCCCTTCTTCCAGCTTAGACCTTGGTGATGCGGTTGACCCCGTTCAGGTAGGGCTGTAATACCGACGGGATGAAGACACTGCCGTCCGGTTGCTGGTAGTTTTCCAATACGGCCACCAGGGTTCGGCCCACGGCCAATCCGGAACCGTTTAAGGTGTGAACCAATTCGGTCTTGTTCCGTCCTTCCCGACGAAAGCGGATGTTGGCCCGCCGGGCCTGGAAGTCCTCAAAGTTGCTGCAGGAAGATATTTCCCGATAAAGTCCCTGACCCGGGAGCCAGACCTCGATGTCATAGGTCTTGGCGGAGGCGAACCCCAAATCGCCGCTACAGAGACTGACCACCTGATAATGAAGGTTCAGTTGGCGGAGCACCTCTTCGGCGTCCTGGAGCAGGGTTTCCAATTCGTCGTAGGAGGTCTCGGGGGTGCAGAACTTGACCAGCTCGACCTTGTTGAATTGGTGCTGGCGGATCAGTCCCCGGGTGTCCTTGCCGTAGGAACCGGCCTCGGACCGGAAACAAGGGGTGTAGGCCACGTATCGTTTGGGCAATTCTTGAGCGGGGAGGATCTCCTGCTGAAAAAGGTTGGTCACCGGCACCTCGGCCGTAGGGATCAGGTAGTAATCCCAACCCTCCAGCTTGAACAGGTCCTCCTGAAATTTGGGCAACTGACCGGTTCCGATCAGGCTTTGGCTGTTGACGATGAAGGGCGGCAGGACCTCGGTGTATCCGTGTTTTTGGGTGTGCAGATCCAGCATGAAATTGATCAGGGCCCGCTCCAATCGAGCCCCTAACCCTTTGTAGACCACGAAACGGGCCCCGGTCATCCGGGTGGCCCGTTCAAAGTCGAGGATGTCCAAGTGTTCGCCGATCTCCCAATGGGGGCGGGGGGGGAAAGAGAAGTTCGGCTTTTCGCCCCAGGTGCGGACCACCGGGTTTTCCGCGCTGGAATAGCCCACCGGCACGGATTCATGGGGCAGGTTGGGCAGAATCAGGAGCAATGATCGGAATTTTTCTTCAATCCCTTCCAGACGGTCGTCCAGTTCCTTGATCCGTTTGGACACCTGCCGCATCTCCTCGATGGCCGTTTGAGCGTCCTTGTGTTCCTTTTTCAAACGACCGATCTCGTCGGAGACGGTATTGCGACGGTGTTTGAGGGTTTCCACCTCCTGCAGGATCTCGCGTCGCTCCCGGTCCAAGGTTTCGAATTCCTGCCAGGGCAGTTCCTGACCCCGAAGCGAAAGCCGATCCTGTACCCAGGACAACCGTTCCCGCACCATCTTCAGATCCAGCATGGGTCCGACCTTTCCCCGAGAAAATGATGGATAAATACAAAAAAAATATCACACTTACCCGCGGCCGTCAACGGATCAAATCCTTGACCCTTTTAACGGGGTCTCGGCGCCCTCCTTCTTTTCGTTGACAGGGCCGGATCAGTTTTCCTATACTCCAAAAGCTTTCAAGCCATGATGGTGATTACTGATGACCGACGCGGATGAGGATCGAAACCGGATCGGAGGGCGCGGCTTCGGTGGGCTGAAGTGGATCGCCCCCCTGACCGGTTTCCTTCTGCTGTTGCTTTTTTCTTTCCTTCCCCCTCTGGAACCGCTGACCCCCAAGGGCATGAAAGCCGTAGGGGTGTTTTTATTCACTCTGACCTGGTGGGTCAGCGTGGGGGTGGGTTATCCCAGTCTGCTGTGCATCATCCTGCTGGTGGTCACCGGGGTCATGACCGCCACCGAGGCCTTTGCCGCCTCCTTGGGCAGTTGGTTGATCTTTTTCCTGATCGGCTGTTTCGGGTTGAGCGAGGCCCTGAACGTCACCGGGTTCGCCCGCCGCTTCGCCCTCTGGTTTCTTTCCCGCCCTTTCGCCGCCGGTCGCCCCTGGCTTCTATTGGCCTTGTTTCTATTAGGCTGCACCTTGATGGGGGCGGTCATGTCGGCCACCGTGACCTGCATCGTCTTTTTGACCATCGGAGCAGCCATGCTGGAGACCCTGGGGTATCAAAAGGGGGAGAAGTTCCCGGCGGTGATGATGATGGGTATTGCCTGGACCTCCACCGCTTCCCTTTCTATGACCCCCATCGCCCACGCCGGTAATCTCCTGATCATGGAGTGGATTCGACGCGATTTCGGCTACACCATGACCTTTCCCCAGTGGATGCTGATGGGGATCCCTTTGGGACTTTTGGTTTACCTCTTGTTGTTGATGGTTTTCCGGTTTTTCATTCGGCCGGATGTAAAAAACCTCCAAGAGATGTCCGATCGGTTTGTCCGGAAGGAAGCAAATTCCCTGGGCCCCATGAGCCGTTCGGAAAAAATCGCCGCCGGAGTGTTTTTGGCGGTGATCATCACTTGGTTGTTGCCGGGGCTGATCGACGGGGCTCTGCCCGCCGTGGGGGCCTACCTGAAAAAGATCGGGTATGCGGTCCCGGCCGTGCTCGGCGCCTGTCTGCTATGCCTGATTCGGGCCGAGGGCAAACCGGTCCTGACCTTCGAGCAGTGGATGGTCAAAGGCGTGGAATGGGGTTCCATGGCCTTGGTGGCCGCCGTGGTGGTATTGGGCGACCTGGTCGGAAATCCGAACACCGGGATCCCTCAGTTTTTAACTCAGATCTTCGATCCGCTGGTGACCGGGGTGACCCCCACGGTCTTTTTGGTGGTGACCTTGGTCTGGGTGGTGAGTCAGACCAACATGATGTCCAATTTCGTTTCCATGACCCTGGTGTATACCATCCTGGTGCCCATCGCCGGGCATTCCTCCGTGGTCGACCCTAAGGCCCTGGCGGTGACCATCGCCATGGCCTCCAACTACGCCTTCAGCCTACCTTCCGCCACCACGGCCACGGCCCTGGCTATCGGGAGTGGCTGGGTGCCAGTGTCCTTCATGGCCCGTTGGGGCTTGGTCCTGGTCCTGCCGATCGTCCTGTTGTTCGTTTTTCTGGGATATCCCTTTATCGCCTTCTGTTTTCGTTAGGCGATCGCCGGTCTCCCGTTCTGCGTTTCCCAAGAAGAATGATTCAACAGTAAAAAAATATGGGTGATTCATCTCGAATGAATTACCTACAATGGATTGGTTTGAAAATTATTTAAGCGAATAATTTAATTGACTTCTACTTTATTTTAAGATTTATAGCTATTAAATAAAGAATAGGGGAAGCTCTAATGGTGACTCTTGATGGAGGTATCCGTCTTTTTCAGGGACTTCTTACGCCTGTTATCGGGGTGTTCACGGTGTAAATTGCGTGGCCGCAACAGAACCCCCATCATCAGAAGTTGAACCTGGATCGTCAAAACCGCCAACTGCGCATCGCTGTTGAGCTGGAGGGTTTTCTACCCAATTTTTTAGGAGGTGGGGTGGTTGCCCCCTGTGCTGGCAGCGCTCTGGATCAGGCAGCGCCAGGCCGCGCGACAGCGCCGGTTAAGCAGTAAGTCAATCAATTCTCCCCCGCGAGGAGTGTTTCTGCATTGGATATTCCACGGATCTTCAGTATTTCTGAGAGTGCTCATCGCCTCCATAACCCTTTCACACCCGAAAAGCTTTCCACTCTTGGGACGGCGTTGCGTTTGGAATATGGGGCCCGGGTGTTAGACCTCGGGAGCGGTTCGGGGGAGATGCTGTGTACCTGGGCACGCGATTACGGCATCATCGGGATCGGCATCGATTTGTGCCAGCTGTTCACCGAGCATGCCAGACGTCGTGCCGAAGAACTCGGCGTCGCCGATCGCGTCACGTTTATCCATGGTGATGCAGCCGGCTACGTCGCCGAGGAAAAGGTTGATGTGGCTGCCTGTGTTGGCGCCACGTGGATAGGCGGGGGATTGACTGACACGATCAAGCTCTTGACACGGAGCCTACGCCAGGGCGGGATCATCCTCATCGGCGAACCCTATTGGCGACAAGCACCGCCGACGGAAGAGATTGCCAAAGGATGTCTTGCGAGTTCAATCGCCGACTTTCTCATACTTCCAGAACTTCTTGCCTTTTTCACCCGCCTGGGCTACGACGTTGTAGAAATGGTTCTGGCTGACCCAGACAGTTGGGACAGATACGAGGCGGCCAAATGGCTCACTTTGCGTCGATGGCTTGAAACCAATCCTACCGATGAATTAGCGGAAGAGGTTCGAGCGAAATTAATTTCGGAACCCGTACGCTACGCCCGTTATACACGAGAATATCTGGGCTGGGGTGTGTTCGCGCTCATGCCGCGGTGAAGCGGGGATTGGCGATTGACTCAATAAATAGGGATACAAAACGACCCGACTAACTCTTTCAAACCGGCGCCGCTTCTCGAAACAGATTAACTTTGCGTTCGATGGGAATGGCAGCCCGAGAAGTAATCCTACCCATCGAGGAAAAGGGAAGGTGCTTTTTAATCCCAAGAAGTCATTCGTTAAGCCGGAAACAATGATCTTCTTTCTACGGACCACCTTCCTGGAGGCGTTCTTTTCGGAGATGGAGCGATCCCGTCAACCGGAAAACCATCCGACTTTTTTAATACTTTGCTCCAAGGAACCTGGAGGGAGAATTCCAAGAAGTTACTTCTCCTCTCTTCCAGGCGGGTCTGTTCCTGCACAGACTCAGAGTTTCTATGATTGGGATTCCCCGCCGCAAAATTAGATGGGCATTTTTGCTGTGCCCCCTTGCCCGCCGTTTATACAGGGCGAAGACCCATATTTGAAGGAGGTTAAGATCACGGGAAAAGAATTTTTTGGATCGTATTTGCCTTGTTTGCCTTAAGTTCTACGGTGGTTGCCCAGGAGGATAAAAAGGGTTGTAAGGATCATCCTTTTTTCTCTCGGATGGCCAATTATTATATCAAAGATTGCAAGCAGGCCGATTACGATGCCCATAAGTTTTACGATCCGGACACCCAGGGCAAGAAAGAAATCACGGTGGAGGGTAAGAAGTATTACATATGGTATTACCTCAAGGATAAAGCCCAAGCGGCTTCGGCACTGGAGATCAGACGGAACTACATCAACGCTGTCAAGAAGATAGGAGGAACAGCCTTTGAAAGCGGCTACCATGTGTACACCAAATTCGTGAAAGGGGATACCGAGATCTGGGCCGATCTGAATAGCTATGCCAGTTACGGATATAGCTGGTACCACCTCAATATAATTGAAAGAAAGGAAATGGTTCAGCAGGTGATGGCGGATGCCAAATTCATGGCTGAGGGTATAAACACGACGGGCCACGTGGCCATTTATGGAATATTTTTTGACTTCAACAAGGCGGAGATCAAACCTGAATCGGAAGCTGCCCTCAAGGAAATTACGAAATTGCTTCAGCAGGATAATAAGCTGAAGCTCTATGTGGTGGGGCATACCGACAATGTGGGCGGCCTGGACTACAATATGAAGCTTTCCCAGCAGAGAGCCGAAGCGGTAGTCCGAGAGCTGGTCTCCAAGTACAAGATTGCGCCGGACCGCTTGAAATCTGGCGGAGTGGGCCCACTGGCGCCCGTGGCCTCCAATGAGACGGAGGAGGGAAAGGCTAAGAATCGACGCGTCGAGCTGGTCAAACAATAAGAAGTAAAAACCAAATCAGGAGGGAAAAGATGAAAAAAAACATCCTCGTCAGCTTGTTTATTCTCTTCCTATTCTCTTCGGGGATTTTTGCCGCTGAGTTTAAGCTTTATCCCGGGGCCAAGTTGGATGAGAAAGCTACCCAAGAGGCCATGGCGGCCGCCCAAGCGGCAAAGATGTCCAATGCCAAAAGCAGGATTTACACCCACACAGATTCTTTCCAAAAAGTGGCTTCTTTTTACAACGGCATTGCCAAAGAGTATAGGATGCCCCGGGCTTCCGGTGTTTCCGGTAAACCCAAAAAATATGACAAATATGATTTATATGAAGCCTATTTCATTTTTGACGATGCGAAAGATTTAATGACTTCCAAACTCTGGATTAAAGTTCAGCGGCCGTATATCGGCGAGGAGGTCCGGGATATTACGGCAATTGTCGTATCGGAAAAGAAATAAGGTATTTGGGGTCAAATCTGGTATTTGGGGTCAAATATTTTAAATTGACAAATTGGCTTAGTTTTGCGATAGAAAGAAAAAATGGCCAGACCTTTAAGGATTGAATATCCAGGAGCGGTGTACCATGTGACCGGTCGAGGAAATGAGGGGAAGCCCATTTTTAAAAATTCTCTTGATCGGGAAACCTTTGTAGAAATACTG
>FWPV01013655.1_pt1 | contig 12142 bp, 7 predicted proteins | sample 2228371 | NCBI WGS metagenome assembly FWPV01 (sample SAMEA103939776, study PRJEB20133) | metagenome | reverse complement strand
CGATTCTTTTTGTGGCGAGCCCGCTTTTGACGGAATCGCCAAAAATCCTAAGTCCAGGCTGAGCGACGGTCGACCGATCGCTGGAACCCCGCCGCCAGCGATTTCGCTCGGGCGCGAAGCAGCGTGCGGCGGCCCTGCGGTGTCCGGGCGTAGACGAGGTCGGACGCGCCGACATGCTGATTCCAGAGCTGTGCGAAGCGTTCGGCTGACGCCTTCTTCGCACCCAGCGCCATGGGAACGGCGTGATAGTCGGTGCGGAGGCGCCAGCCCAGACGGCTCCGTCGGGCGAGGAGGTAGCGGGGATTCTGGACCGGTCCCAGGACCTCGGAGATGGCCTGCATCACCAGGCGCTCGGTGCTGCGGCTGACACCTTGCAGGACGATGTCCTTGCGCCCGTCCAGGCTGGCGCGGATCTGAAAGCGGACGCCGCGCAGCTCTGTCTCGGTGACAGCGCCGGCATGGAAGAGGCTCCACAGCACAACCAGGCCCACCTGATGCAGGCTGCGTTCGACCGTACCGTTGCGCCAGAACAGCCGCAGCGCCTTCGCCAAGCCCGGCAGGCTGGCCAGTCCGGCGGCGCCCGCCGCGATCATCCCGAACTGGCCGAGACCTTCGAACGAGTCCCAGCCCCGCAATTCGTCGAAGACCGCGAACGCCGCCGCGCTGGCGGCGCTCCAGATCAGGGCCTGCAGGGTATCGGTCCAGGCGAGCGCTCGCGGAGCGTAGTTGGGCGCCGCCGTTTCCCGGACCCTGGCTCGTGGCCCGCCTGCTCCGAGGGATGCTGACCAGCGTCGCGCGGTCCCCGCGCGGTCCGCCGCAAGCGCCAGCGTCCGATGGTTCGACGCGCGCATATCATCGGCCAGGTCGACGCCCAACCGCCCGATACCGCTCTCGATCAGGGTCGACTCTCCGCCGGAGATGCCTTCGAAGGCGCGAAATCGCCGCGCCAGCAGCGCGCCATCCGTCAGGCCGCCACCACCTTCGTCGGCCAGGTGGCCCCACTCCAGGCGCTCGACGGCCTCGGCGAACAGGCCTTGGGAAGGCTCGACAGTGGCCAGGTGCCAGATGTTGGCGACCTTCTGCGGGCTGGCGGGGTCGACGCGGATCGCGCGCCCGCGCATCTGGTTCGACAGCATGAACGAGGCCGTATTGCTGGCCAGGACCAAGCTGTTGAGGGCCGGTGCGTCCCAGCCTTCGCCGAGAAGCGATTGCGTCCCCACGAGGATCCGCACGGCGCCGCGGGTGAACAACGCGGTGACAAGGTGGACGAGGCTCACGCTTGCGGCCGCTCCGAGCTCCACGCGCACGTGATCGGGGCAAGCGGGAATATCGAAGGCCTTCCACGCCGAGGCATCGAGGCCCTGCTCGGCCGCCAGTTCGTCCAGATCAGGCAGGGCCGTTCGGGGAAGGATTACCAGGGCGCCCGTCAGAACGCCGATGCGCCCTGCGCCGGCGCCGCGGCGGCGAAGGTGTTCGAAGATCGGCACCACGCCCAGTCGCGACGGTCGAAACTCGCCGTCCCGGGACGGGGGCAGCTCGCCGGCGCGGACGTGATCCGACAGCACAACCATCCGCAGGGCTCCGCCCAGAGCCTGTTCCTCGGCGCGCGCGATCTCGGCGACGCTCTCGAGCTTGGCGAGGTTGGATGTCATGAGCTGGAAGATGGACCGGGTCGCGCGCAGCCGGACCCGTCCGCCCTCCACCAGCCCATGCGTTTGGAGCCGCTGGCGCAACGCCTTCACCCGATCGGCGCCGATGTCGAAGACCTTGGCATGGCTACCCGTCAAGCCGTCGAGAAACGTCTCCAGCCAGGCAAACGACGGCTGAGGAAGGTCCCGCGCCGATACGCCCAGCAGTCTGAGCGGGGCAGAAGGGAGGCGACGGCCCGCACCGGCCAGTTGCAGCAGGACGGAAGACAGCATTTCAGGCGCTTCCAGGATCGCTTCGGCGTGCGCCTCGGGATCCGTCAGCCAGGCATGACGCTCGAGCTCGTCCAGCAGAGCGTCGTCCGCCCGCAGGTCGGCCTGAAGCTGGGCGATCTCCCGGCGTCGCGCCTCCAGCAGCCGCAACCCCTCGTGGGTCGGCTGAGACAGGAGGACGTGGTCCTGGTGCGGGCAGAGGTCGCCGTTGCGCACGAGTTCTGGGATGCCGATCTCCAGGTCGATCGGCCCGCAGATCGCCTCATAACGCGCCCACTCGGCGAAGGCGGCGTCGTAGGGCGGGGTGGCGGTAAGCGCCACGACCTGAACGTCGGTCAGACATGCGATCAGCTTCTCGATGCCGGTCCACCACTCCCGCCGAAGATGGTGGGCTTCGTCCAGGACGAGTGTGAGGGGACCGGCGGCGTTGAGTGCGGCCGCCAGCTCCTCGATCTCGTCGGCCCGGCGGAAGGCGTCCAGGCCCTGATAGGTGGCCAGCGTCAGGATGCGCGGCGCGGACAGCTGATGCGAGACCTCATGGGCGGCCGGCCGCGCGTCGAGGAACAGCGGCGTCAGCCGATCGGCCCACTGGTCGCGGATCGCCACGGTGGGTGCGAAGACCAGCGCCCGACGGCCCAGACGGCGTACGATCTCGAGCCCCAGCATCGTCTTGCCGGCGCCTGGTGCGGCGACGATGTGCAGACGCCTGTTGGCGAGGTGGTCGCCCATCTCGTCCAGGATGCGGGCCTGGTAGTCACGCCAGACGCCCTTGAATTGCATTCGCGACAGCATCGACCCTGACGTATCGCGGGAATCGAGCCGCCTCCATGGCCAAGGTGGCCCGGACGCCTCCCACTGGGTCGCGCGAAGGCGCTACCAGATCCGGACGCGCTTCTCGGGCGGAAGGTACATCGGGTCGCCGGGCTTCACGCCGAAGGCGTCGTAGAAGGCGTCGATGTTGCGAACCGGCAGATCGACGCGGGCCAGCGGCGGCGAGTGTGGGTCGCTGACCAGGATCTGCTTCATGAAGTCGTCGCGGTACTTGGCGCGCCAAACCTGGGCCCAGCCCAGGAACACGCGCTGTTCGCCGGTCATGCCGTCGATCACCGGGGCGGGCTTGCCCTGCAGCGAGATCTTGTAGGCCTCGAGCGCCAGCAGCAGGCCGCCCAGGTCGGCGATGTTCTCGCCCATGGTCAGCTCGCCGTTGATCTTGGCGCCGGGCAGGATCTCGGTCGCCGAGTACTGCGCGCCCAGCCGCTCGGCCTGGGCCATGAACTTGGCCTCGTCGTCCTTGGTCCACCATTCGGCCAGACGCCCGTCGCCGTCCGACTTGCGGCCCTGGTCGTCGAATCCGTGCGTGATCTCGTGGCCGATGACCCCGCCAATGGCGCCGTAGTTGATCGCGGCGTCGCCGTCCGGGTCGAAGAAGGGCGGCTGCAGGATGGCGGCCGGGAAGACGATCTCGTTCTTCGTCGAAGAGTAGTAGGCGTTGATCGTGGCCGGGGTCATCCCCCACTCGCTGCGGTCGACCGGCTGGTTCAGCCGCGCCGCCCGGAAGCGCCAGTCGAAAGCCGAGGCCCGCTGGACGTTGCCGTACAGGTCGCCGTCCCTGATCTCCAGCTTGGCGTAGTCGCGCCATTTGTCGGGATAGCCGATCTTGACCGTGAACTTGCCCAGCTTCTCGGCGGCTTTGGTCTTGGTCTCCGGGCTCATCCAGTCGAGCTTCTGGATGCGCGCGCCCATTGCTTTCTTGAGGTCGCCGACCAGGGCTTCCATGGCCGCCTTGTCCTTAGCCGGGAAGTAGGCGTCGACGTACAGCTTGCCGACGGCCTCCCCCAGATTACCGTCCACCAGGTTCACCGCCCGCTTCCAGCGCGGCTGCTGGGCCGGCGTGCCGGACAGCGTCTTGCTGCGGAACTCGAATTTGGCCTGGTCGAAGTCCTTGGAAAGGTAGCTCGCGGCTTGGTCGATGGTTGTGAAGGCGAGCCAGGCCTTCAGCGTGTCGATGTCGGTATTGCTGTAGATCGCGGCGATTTTCGGGAAGGCTGTGTTCTCGGACACGACGACGCGCTTGGCGTTCGACAACTCGGCGCCGCTCAGGAAGGCGCTCCAGTTGAAGCCGGGCGCCAGCTTGGGCAGGTCGGCGACGGCGTAGGGATTGTAGGTCTTGTCGTCGTCGCGCTGCTCGACCTTGCTCCAGGACGCCTTGGCCACCTCGGTCTCCATGGCCAGGATGGCCTTGGCGTGGGCCTCGGGTTCGGGCCAGCCGGCCAGCGTGAGCATCCGGGCGACATAGGCCTGATAGGCGGCGCGCTCCTTCTCAAAACGCGCCTCGAGATAGTAGTCGCGGTCGGGCAGGGTGATGCCGCCCTGGCCCAGGTAGACCGTGTACTTCAGCGGGTCCTTCGCGTCGTCGTAGACGAAGGGGCCGAAGAAGCTCTGTCCGAAACCCATCGCGGTGGCGCCCATCAGCCGGGCGACGTCATCGTGGTTACGGGCCTTACGGATCTTGGCCAGGTCGCCGGCCAGCGGTGTTGCGCCCAGGGCCTCGAGCCGGGCTTCGTCCATGAAGCTGCGATAGAGCGCGCCGACCTTGGCTTCGGGACCGTCCTTGGCATTGCTGGCGGCCGCCTTGTCGATCACGGCCTGCAGCCGCGCCTTCGAGAGGTCGTCCAGCACATTGTAGGCGCCGAAAGCGTTGCGGTCGGGCGGGATCTCAAGCGACTTCATGTAGCCGCCGTTGGCGTAGCCGAACAGCGACTGGCCGGGCGTCAGCGTGATGTCGCGCCCCGCCATGTCGAAGCCCCACGGACCCATGCGCGGCGCCTTGGTCAGGTCGCGGGCTGGCGCTTGCTGGGCGGTCGCAGCGCCGTCTGCGGCGTAGGCGGACGGGGGAGCGCCGGCCAGAAGCAAGGCGGCGGCGGAGGCGGCGAGCCAGGCGGTTTTCATGGAACTCGTCTCGTTCGGGATGGGTATGTTGGCCGGACCTTGTGCGCAGGTCCGGCGGTAACGCCCGTTACATTTCTGTCAGGAACTCAGTGGTGCTGATGAGCTGCGACAGGCGGTCCCATGCCGACGACGAACGACGCCTTGACCTTGGCGCCGCTGGCGAATGTGAGCGTGACGGGAATGGTGTCGCCGGCCTTCAGCGCCTGCGTCAGACCCATCAGCATCAAGTGGTATCCGCCGGGCGCGAAGGTGACACGTCCGCCGGCCGCCACGGGCACACGCTCCAGACGCTGCATGGAGGCGATGCCGTTCTTCATGCTGGATTGGTGGATCTGCACCTCGCGGGCGACGGGCGAGTCGGCGGCGACCAGGGCGTCGGCCGCCTTGTCGGGGTTGGCCAGGGTCATGAACCCGCCGCCCGTGGCCCCTTGGGCGGCCGGCCGGCTCCAGGCGGCCTCGACCTTGGGGGCGGCCAGGGCGGGCGAGGCGATGGCCAGGACGAAGGTGAGCGGCAGGAGAACCCGATAGGTCATGGTGTGATCTCGTGAGGCGTGGAGGCGCTGCGCGCCCGCGGTATGGCGAAGTCGACGGCAAGAGCAATGACGAACGAAGCGCTCGTCAGCGGATAGATGATGGCCAGGGGCGCAATTGTGGCGACGGTGGTCCAGCGCGCTGCCGATGCGCCTCCACCACGCCACGAAGCCTACGAAGGCGCGGTGGAGTTCGGACCCCAGCGGGGCCGGGGCGGACCGTGCGGACATCGACGACCTCACCCGATCGCGAACGGATCGTTGTTGGGATCTTCGCTCCACTGGTACTCCAGCGTGCGGGCGAGCCGGCGGGCGGCGTCCTTGCCGTGGAACCGCGCGATCACGGCCAGGGCCATGTCGGTCCCGGCCGAGACGCCGGAAGACGTGACGTACTTGCCGTCCTCGACCCATCGCGCGTGCTTCACCCAGGTGACGCTGGAGTCCTGGGACTGCGCGATCGAGAAGAACTTCTTGTTCGACGTGGCGCGGCGGCCCTTCAGCAGCCCGGCCTTCGCCAGCAGCGCCGATCCCGTGCAGACCGAGGTGGTCAGCTCGGTGCGCTTGTCCTGCTCGCGAATGAACTGCAGCAGCGCCTCGTTCTTCAGCTCCGGCAGGGTGCCGATGCCGCCCGGAACCATCATGATGTCCAGGGCAGGCGAGGTGTCGAAGCCGTAGTCGGCGACGGCCGACACGCCCTGAGCCGAGCGCACGGGCCCGGCCTTCTGGGCCACGAAGATCACCTTCATGTTCGGGACGTTGGCCCACATCTCGACCGGACCGAACACGTCCAGCACTTCGAAGTCGGGGTAGAGGATCACGCCCACGGTCTTCTTGCCCGACTGGGCCTGTGCGCCGGCCGTCGAGGCCAGCGCCGCGACCCCGGCGCCGAGCGCCAGGCGGGTCATCCAGCCGCGGCGCGTGTCGGAGGTCGGATGGGAGTTGGGTTGAATCTCAGTCGTCATGACGTCGTCTCCTCAAGCGCGGCGGGCGGCGCTAGCGCGCCGGCCGTTTGGGTCAGAAGTCGAGGGTGATGCCGCCGAACACCGAGCGGCCGTCGCCGGGCCAGTAGGCGGCGCTGGCCGCCGTCGCCGCGATCTGGGCCTGGACGTTGGAGATGTAGTCCTTGTCGCCCAGGTTCCGGACGTCGAGGAACAGGCTGATCCGCTCGTTGACGGCATAGCCGGCGCCCACGTTCCAGACGGCATAGGAGGGCGCCTGGGTCGTGTTCCTGTAGTCGACCCAGATGTCCGACGCCGACCACTCCACCGACGGGGCGATGAACCAGCCGGCCGGGTGCTGGTAGCGCAGCTCGGCGCGGTAGAAGTGCTTGGGCGCGATCGGCAGGCGGTTGTCGCCGTATTGCACATCGTCTCGGAAGCGGAAGTCCGAGTAGGTGTAGGTCTGGCGCAGGCGCAGGCCCTTGGCGATCTCCCAGTCCAGCGCCGCTTCGATACCCTGGTGGACCGTCTCGTCGGCGTTGAAGGTCGAGGCCGGGATCCCCGGCGCGACGGTGAACTGCAGCAGCTCCTTGTCGAGCCAGGCGCGGTAGACCGTGACGTCCCAGGTCAGCGGCCCGCGACGGCCCCGGGCGCCGAACTCGGCGGTCCAGGCCTCCTGCGGCTTCACCGGCGCGAAGCCGGTCCCGGTCGGTGAGAGCGACCCATGGTTCGGCGGTTCCACCGATCGGGTGACGTTGCCGAACACCTGCGTGCCGGTTTTATCCTCCCAGAGGACCCCGATCCGCGGCGCGAACCACTCGTAGTCCTTGGACGCCTTAAGGTCGAAGGTCGAGGCCACGCCGGGGACCCGGTACTGCTGATAGTCGCGCTCGGCCCGGCCCCAGGTTCCGCCCGCCACGAGGGCCAGCTGCTCTGTGACGAACACCCGGCCTTCGGCGAAGACGTCCCCGGCGTCCGCGTTCTGGCGGGTGCGCGACGTCGGCGCGCCCCGGGCGCCCTTCACATTGACGTAGAAGTTGGAGTCCAGGTCGCCCGAGCGGAGCCAAAGGCCGGCATAGGCGTCGGCCCGCTTTCCACCGATCTCGCCGTCCCAGTCCAGACGTCCAAAGGCGCCGTAGTTGCGGCTCTCCTGGTCGATGACCTGGAAGATCGGATGGTCGAGGTCCTTCCAGACGCCGTAGACCGCGCCTTCGAACACGGTCGACTCGTTCAGCCGCCAGGTGGTCCGCAGCGAGGTGCGCACGCCGCGCGAATTGCGGCCCTGGTCGTTGGCGTAGTTGCCCGGCGTCGGTTGCCGCGGGTTGGCGTCGAACTGGGCCCGGGTCAGCGCGCCCGGGATCTCCTGGTTGATGTTCGAGCCGTTGATCACCAGCCGGACCTCGCGGTCTTCGCCGAAGCTGCGGCCGATGTTGAGCGCGCCGAACTGGATGTTCCGCTGGCTCTGGGACCGCCACCCCTGGCCTCGCTGGTTGGTGGCCGCGACGTAGACGTCCCACTCTCCGAACATGCGGGCCGCCGCCAGATGCTCGCGGTGTAGACCGAAGCTGCCCCCGTCGATGCGGACGCGGTTGTCGAACCCGGCGTTGCGGCCGTTCGGCGTGACCATGTTGATGGCGCCGCCCAGCAGCGCGCCGCCGAACCTCAGCGCGTTGCCGCCCCGATAGACTTCGGTGAAGCGCGTGTTCAGCGGATCGGCGATCTGGCTGTCGCCGAAGCCGTCGGCCTCGTTCAGAGGCACGCCGTCCTGGGCGATCAGGAGGCCGCGGTTGTGGTTGGCGTTGCCGAGCCCCGACCCGCGGATCGAGATGCGGATGTCGCCGCCCCACTTCTTCTGGGCGTAGACGCCCGGCGCGTCGCGCAGGACGTCGTCGAGGCCGACGGCGAAGCGGTTCCGGTAGCTTTCCTGAGAGATGACCGAAACGGCGCCGGGGGTTTCCGACAGCCGCTTGCGCGCATCCTGGACCACGGGCGGGTCCTCCGGATTGCGTGCGCCCGTGACGATGACGCTGTCGACGGTGTTGGGCGCGGCCTCGTCGGCCAGCGCGAGAGCGGGCCAGGCGCACGCGCCCAGCAGCAGCGCGCGACCGAGCGCGCGGGTAGAGAGAGACATGGATTTCTGGCTTTCCGAACGTGATGAGACGGGCGCGCGAGGGCTCGCGCGCCGACGGATCGATCAGGCGTTCGGAAGCGGTGGACCCTGGCCGGGCGGCCGCGGGGGCGCCCGGGCCTGCGGAACGAGGCCGCGGGGTGTGGGCGCGATCGGGGCGTGGCCTTCCACACAAGGGGCGCCCGGGGGGCGGGGGGGGGGGGGGGGGGCCTCCGCGGCGGGCGCCGGGCAGACGCAGTGCTTGCAGCTGTGATCGGCCGCGGGCGGGGCTGAATCGCTGGGTGCAGTCTGCAGTCCCATGGTGGTGCAGATGACGCCGCCGCCATCGGGCATCGGCCCTGCGGCCGCAAAGGCCGGCATGAGCGTCTGAACCAGCAGCGTGAACACCGCCACCAGGGCGATCATCGCCCGGCGCTCGGCTCTCGCATGTCTGGTCGACGACGCTCCCACGGGCGCGGTCCTAAACCCGTCGCGGGATTCCGCAAGAGGCCGCCGTGATGCATAGTGCCGGCACAGTCAAATCGGAGACCTGATGGAAGGCCACGTTCAGCCCGGCGCGTACAAGGATGTCGTTCTCTTCCTCGCCACGGCAGGTGTGGTCGTCCCGATTTTCCGCCAATGGCGGATCAGTCCGATCCTTGGCTTCCTGGGCGCCGGCGTGGTGCTGGGGCCCTACGGCCTGGGCAGCCTGGCGCACGAGGTGCAGTGGCTGGGCGCCTTCACGATCGAAAATCCGGACGAGCTGGCGCAGCTGGCGGAGTTCGGCGTCGTCTTCCTGCTGTTCGCCATCGGGCTGGAGCTGTCGTGGGAGCGCCTGCGCAGCCTGCGTCGCTACGTGTTCGGCCTGGGCGCCCTGCAGGTGCTGCTGTGCCTGACGGCCACCGCGCTCGCGGCCTACGCGGTGGGCCAGCCGCCGGGCGCGGCCATCGCCATCGGCGCGGCGCTGGCGCTCTCGTCGACGGCGATCGTCATGCCGATTCTGGCCGAACAGAAGCGCCAGCACTCCATGGCCGGCCGCGCCACGTTCTCGGTGCTGCTGTTCCAGGACCTGGCCGTCGCCCCGATCCTGATCACGCTGACGCTGATGGGCCGGCGCTCGGACGAGCCCTGGTCGCCCACCATGCTCTGGTCGCTGTTGCCGGCGGTGCTGGGGATGGCGGCGCTGTTCCTGTTCGGGCGCATCCTGCTGCGGCCCATGCTGCGCTCGGTGGCGCGCGCCAAGAGCGAGGAGTTGTTCGTCGCCGCCTGTCTGCTGGTGGTCATTGGCGCGGGGATGGTGAGCGCCCTGACCGGCCTGTCCATGGCCCTGGGCGCCTTCGTCGCGGGCCTGCTGCTGGCCGAAACCGAGTTCCGCCACGAGGTCCAGACCCGGGTCGAGCCGTTCAAGGGCCTCCTTCTGGGGCTGTTCTTCATTTCGGTGGGGATCGGACTGAACGTGCCGCTGCTGCTGGAGCGGCCCCTGGTGATCCTCGGCTCGGCGGTCGGGCTGGTGACCCTCAACATCGCGATTGTCTTCGGCCTCGCGCGGCTGTTCCGGCTGAAGAGCCGCAGCGCGATCGAGGCGGCGCTGCTGCTGGCCGGGGCCGGCGAGTTCGCCTTCGTGATCCTGGGACAGGCGATGGACCAGGGCATCGTCGACCGCACGATCGGCCAGACGGCGCTGGTGGCGGCGACGCTGTCGATGTTCTCGATCCCGTGCCTGGCGCAGCTCAGCCTGCGCCTGGGCGGCCGCAAGGTTACGCCTGCCGAGCTGCCGCAGGAGGCCGAAGGCGAGCGGCCAGCAGAGCCGCGGGTGCTGGTGGTGGGTTATGGGCGGGTCGGTCGACTGGTGGGCGACATGCTCAAGCGGCATGAGCTGGCCTGGGTGGCGGCCGAACTCGATCCCCGGCTGGTGGAACAGGGCCGCCGCGCCGGAGAACAGATCTACTTCGGCGACGCGGCTCGGGCCGAGTTCCTGATGCGATGCGGCCTGGCCGATGCGCCGGCGCTGGTGGTCACCATGGATGATCCGGAAGGCGTGGAGGCCATCGTGGCCGTGGCGCGGGAACTGCGGCCGGACCTCACCATCGTGGCCCGCGCGCGCGACGCGCGCCACGCGCAGAGACTCTACGACCTGGGCGCCACCGACGCCGTGCCCGAGACGGTCGAGGCCAGCCTGCAACTCTCCGAGGCCGTCCTGGTGGAGATCGGCGTGCCCATGGGCCTGGTGATTGCCTCGATCCACGAGCGACGCGACGAATTCCGCAAGGCGCTGAACCGGCCCGAGTCCCTGGGCGGCCGCTCCCGCCGATTCCAGCGGGAACGGGAAGAGTGACCTCGGGGTTCTGCACCGGGCCCAAGTGCGTCCAACCGGCGCCGGAAACACGGCGATCGAAAAAATTCATCGGGGGTTCATGGCGGCGGAACCAAGCGTGACTTGTGTCCGTTTGCATGCGGACGCTGGACGAACGCTGGCGCTCGGGGATTTTCTTATGGCGGTTTCGGCAAGGACGAAGGAGGCGGCGTCGCGTACGAATCTTCGACGCGAGGCTCCTGCGACCAAGCCGCCGCTTTACAAACAAACCCAAGGACTTCGGTCAGAACTCGACGTACGGATTGACCTGTACGCCGCAGCATCATCGAGGTCTAAGGGGCGAAGCGTGACCGCGAAGCGGTCTGTCTCGCCGCACGGATGCTCGACACCGCGTTGCGCATCCCTGCAAATCCGGTCAATTGCGGGCGACTTGTCGCCCCGCGTCCTGGTAGAGCTTGGAGAGGCTCGCCAGAAAAGCGTCCGGGGTGTGGCCGTAGCGACACTTTCGCAACGGTTGGTCCCTGTTATAACGGCGGCTGGGTCAAACGGCCGCACCACCTGAGGGCAACGAGAGGGCTCTGATTATGAAGTTTAAACTCCTGGCTGGGGCTGCGATGGCAGCGGCCTGCGCCGCGACCGCCGCCTCCGCGCAAGAAGGCTGGTACGGCGCCGTCGATCTTGGCTACCACTGGCCGGTCGAGTTCGACACGACGTCGTCGAACAACGCCGCGAATGGCCAGCCCTACGCCTGGGAAATCAATCAGGAAGATGACTGGGCCGGCTTCGCCCGTCTCGGCTATCAACTGAACGATCACTGGCGCGTCGAACTGGAAGTCGGCTACCGCGGTGGCGACGTCGAGTCGATCCGCGGGATCAACAACCAGGCGGTTGTCGGCCTCTGCACCCCCGGCGTGACCCGCACCGCGGCCGCCCCGGCCTGCGGCGGCCCCGACGGCGACGTGACGTCGTGGACCGTGATGGGCAACATCATCTACGACATCCTGCCCGGTTCGGTGCTCAACCCGTTCATCGGCGGCGGCATCGGCGCCAACCACGTGAAGGTGGATGCGGTCGGCCAGTTCTCGAACATCCCGGGCGCCATTTCGGCGACCAACCCGGCGATCCAGAACCTGACGATCGACGACAGCGACACGGCGTTCGCCTATCAGCTGATCGCCGGTCTGGCCTGGAAGGCCACGGAACAACTGAGCGTCGACCTGACCTACCGCTACCTCGGTGGTTCGGACGTGGACTTCACCTCGGTGGGCACCAGCAACCTGCAGCCGGGCGTGTTCTCGGGCGAGTATCGCGACCAGTCGGTGACGCTGGGCCTGCGCTACCTGTTCGCCGCTCCGGAAGCGCCGCCGCCGCCGCCCCCGCCGCCC
>FWPV01013654.1_pt1 | contig 12143 bp, 8 predicted proteins | sample 2228371 | NCBI WGS metagenome assembly FWPV01 (sample SAMEA103939776, study PRJEB20133) | metagenome | reverse complement strand
CCCTACATGTAGAACCTGGAAGTAATGGAACATTGCTTTCTTCAGTTAATGTAATTGTATAAGTACCCGGAGTGGTATACGTATGATAAACAACACTATCATCTGTTGTAGTTATTGAAAAACCATCACCAAAATCCCAATTCCAAATTGCAGAAGGAAAAGGATCTATAGAAAGGTTTCTTAAGTAGGTGGTGTAAGGAGCACACCCAACTGAATCAATTGCGAATTCAGTTTTAGGTCTTGGACCTTCAATGGAAATAGTTCTTGTCAATGTATCAAAGCAACCTAAGGCAGTTTCCACAATTAATGAAACATCATAATCTCCAAAATCTCTATACAACCAACTAGGATTCCTGTTCGGACCACCATTAGCTGTATAAGTGGTGTTAATTGAATTTCCATCTCCGAAATCCCATATATACCGGATAATACTATCACACGGTATTCCATCATTAATTAGACATGGGTCATAAATCTTAGCTAAATCAGTAAATGTGACAATTGGTTTACAGGCATTTGGATCCACACCCACATTGGTGCTAAAGTTCGCAACAGCACCTGTTACGTTAATTGGAACAACCACTGTGTCAAGGCATCCCAAAGAATCTTTGAATTCAACTTTAATCTGATAGTATCCTGGCACTGGATAGGATACTAATTTTGGATTAGGAGTTGGATTACCTGAAAACTGAACAAACCCATTTCCTTGGTCAAAATCCCAACGCACACGTTCTCTTTCAGCAATAGGTAAGCCTGGATCTCTTGGACTTCCATTCGGGTGTTGATCACGATTAGGACGCTTCCAATAATTCCATCTTAGAAGAAAATCACCCGTAATTGGATCAGGTTGCTTTAAATAGTATAAAGATGTATCATAGAATTCAACCGTTTCATTTTTACAGAAAATATTCTTATTAGAATAAGCATCCTTGTAAAAGCCGATGACGACAAAGTCAGTCATGGGATTGCTGCACCCATCGGTATTCGTTGCAGTAACCGTAATTGCGTAACGACCTTGTTCTGGGAAAACAAATTTTCTAGTACGTTTCAACCTTAATTCCGTTCCGCAAGCTTGAATACCGCCCACACCTGGCACAAATGCCACCGAGTCTACCTTTTGCGACGTACCATCAGGGTAAACATGATATGTGATAATAAAATTCACGGTATCACCTGAATTCGGGTCAATTTTTCTACGGAAAACGGAGTCAACCTCTGAAAAATAATCATCCAATTTATTTGCATCTGTGTTTCTGTAGTTAAAAGTCATAGACTCTAACGAATCATGAACTTCAGTAACAAGGCTTACATTTAATTCAAATGGATTACACCCTGCACCTCGGTCAAGTGTAAATCGTGAATCATTTGGGGTGTAACGTAAAAACTTATGGAACCAAGCCTCATCAATACAAGGCTGATTTGTATTTGGGTTTTTACCATTTTGAATTCGTAAACCTACAGTCAACCAACCGCAGCTATCAGCAATCTCACCAGGCTGGTATTGCTTCCAAACCCGTGTTGGCCAAGTTGGCAAGTTCAAAGTACCAGCAGGCCAAGGGGTGATGAAATTCAACATTAAAGCCTGTTGCGGTCGCCATTGGTTAAAAATCTGTGGAGCATTATCTCGGCGGTCAGCCAAGGAGTCAAAGTGAACCCAAACGAATTCTTGGGTACATCCCGGCTTTGCATTTTGCCAATTAATGAATACGCCATATGTTGGTTGTGGTCCATAACATGGCACTCCTTCCCACCGCAAACCTTCTGCTTTGGGAGGCATCAAGGCCAAAGAAACAGTACCAGTTGATGCGCAAATACCTCTGTTCTTCAAGTCTGGTGCCGTAGCATTCGGGTTTAACCATTCTTTTGAATAGGTTGTATCAAAACCCAAAAATATTCTTGGTTTTGTTACATCAATTTCAAAACCAGTTGTGTCAGTATTACAAAACTGGCTGAATGTCCAGATCGTATCACCATTAACATCAAGTCTAGCCGGAAAAGCAAAGGCAGAATCAAGATAAAACTCTTTACCAAAACGGATAAACCTATTATTCATAACAGCACGTTCATCAGCAAGAAACGGCCTTCCATTTACGTAAGTTGTTTTATTTGGATAATAAATACTGTCAGTAACTACGTTCATGGTTGTATCTTCCATAACTAGACGCACCGTGTAGCACATCTCCTCTCCGGGGGAATACCAATGCTTTGGTATAACATCCCGGGAATAACGACAGTTAATCCACTCATAAGTTGTATCCGTTATTGAGAACGTACGAGATGTATCCCCGTCAATTCTGTACAAACCCGGCCCAGGTAAAGCTTGAATTCTATAGGCCTCAGCGCTGCGAATTGCAACGGTATATCTGGAGGATGGGGTATTATCCTTTAAATGAATAACTGGCTTGTTATAATCCCATACATTCTGCTTGTATCGTGTCCAAGTTGTACAAGTTGGAGCCACATTATCTCCAAAATCCCAAACAGCACGAATGTGGTCATCACGTCTCTGACCGCGAACCGCGCCAAAAAAATTATTAAATTTATGCAGGGTATCTACAATAAGTGATCTGGTGCTAGTGTCCATGAGCGATGAAGCAATTACCCCATAACGAACACCATTCCAAGTGTAAATGTCTATTAAATCCTCAACAGAATCAATATCATAAGTCGTAGGAATATTTATTAGGAAAGCCGTGTTGCCTTTGTAAATATCAGTGCTAGCACCAGGAAACACATCGTCCATAAACATTCTATCATTCAAGAAAAACGAAGAGTTGTTTGTGAAGTAGACGGTATCTTTAATCTGACATTGATGACGTAAAGAGTCAGCAATAAGGTCAGGAATCATTTTATTTTCAATTGTCGCGCCCGGACCTTTAGTTACTACATCGAAAGACGCGCTAAATGGACAACCTGCGATATTTCCGGTAATTGTTACTGTATATAAATCTGGTGCTGTAAAAACATGCTGAGCGCCTTTAAAATTCTGGTCATCGAAGTTCTGAGGTCCAGAAGGAATATCGTCAAAATTCCACAAAAATTGTACTGGCCAGTTTAACGGATCAATGTTGTGCGTAAACGTGAATTGATTTCCTGCATGACATTGGGCATCTCGACCGCTACCCTCTTCAATCTTTAAGTCCGGGTTTATATTACATGCGAAGTTTGGCTTAAGCCTTTGCGCAGTGCATCCGCTATCATTTTCAACAAATAAACTAACGTTATAACAACCATGTCCAGTATAAGTATGAAATGGCGTAATCCAGAAGCATGTATCATTTGCGGATCCGTTGCTTACATAACTAGTTCCATCTCCCCAATCCCAAGTGAACCTTTTTACACGTCCAACTGGAAGCTGAGTTAAATTATTAATCTGATACGTTGACGCACCACACTGAGGTGAACCTCCTGTGTTGAAATCCGCTTGTATATCTTGGTCTACACAAACCATATCGCTAACATCCTTAACAGAGACACAACCCTTATTATCAATTACACGCATCGTGAAGTCGTAACAGCCGCCCTGCTGCAAAGAGTATGTATGACTAAAATTTTGACCTGGACTTGTGCTTGAATCAACGAATCCATCATTAAAAACACGGAATGTTTTCGAAATAAAGTTTCCTGCTCCAGCTGTGCTGGCATCCGTCCAAGTAAAACTATTTCCTGCATAGCACTGCGAAGATTTAACACCTGGGGCAAGCGCGAAATTTACAATTGGGACATCATTCACCTTAAATGATAAGGATTGAGAACAAACAGATGCTCCTCCTTTAAACACAGTCAATTGAATGGTTACTGTTCCCGATGAACTGAAAACTAAATTCGCAGGGTTCGATTTCGAAGATAATGTTCCCGCATTCCACCGAATAGAATCTGCAGTCTGAACATCAGTACCTGATGCAGTAAAGAAATTAGTTCCTCCAACACACCCTTCCACGTTTGCGGATGTGATAGTACAATTTTGTGCGGACACATCGCTCCAAATAAGGGGCGAAACAAGCACTAAACAGGTTATGAACACCTGCTTCAGATTTATGTAGTAATTCACCATATCAGTTTAATTGAGTCGGTATGACTTATAATCATTGTCTAATCTTACAAATGTATTAAATATAAATTCCCTTCAAAACTTTGATTTCCGCTCATTTGAGCCGGATTTCACTTTCGCTTTCAAAGCCTTTTCCAAGAAATAAAATTTCAGCATAAACGTATCCTGAAATGCCTGTTTCCTTTTCGATTCAAAGATGTGCCTGTCATAACCAAGGTTGCATGTTAACTCAGTTTATTGACGAATGACATCTAACTATTTACCTCATCAAGGTCAAGTACCATTGCTCCGTTTTCATTTTCTGACCATGCAATGCATAGGTTAAGACGCAGTAATACTGTCCTTCAGCACACGCAGCCCCATTAAACTGATTCTTGCCATCCCATCCTATATTCGGGTCTTCGCTCTCGAACACCTTCGCTTTTTGCGCATTGTATACCGTCAGTTTCCAATGTGTTTGTCCGGAAACATCCAATTGGAAAACATCACCATATCCATCTCCGTTCGGTGTAAAAAGGTTATACAGTTTAGGTTCCTGAAGCTGAATAATGCTGGCATTTGTAAATTCTTTAACCACTGAATCGCGGCAGCCTTGTGCGGTTTTCATCGCCAAAACGACACGGTGTTTCTGTTCAACGTAGTCGCGGAACTGATATTCCCAGAAATTACCCAAACCGGAATACTGTCCGTCTAAATACCATGCATAATTCATCGCAGAAGCCAGGTTCATGCTAAACACATACTTACCCTTTCCGTAATCTTCAACGAATAGCTCCGCCTTTGGTTTTTCATTCACTCGAAGTCGGAGGTTCCGATTAATCAACTCCTCCCCTTTAACGGCAGTAAATTGAATATGATGAATGCCGGGTTCTAATTCACTAAAAATCACTCGCCCCGGAGAACTTAGTGATTTCACCAATTGCTGATCAAGCCTAACCTGAACTTGGGTAAAGTTTCCTTCGCGAACCTGTAGCTCGAATCGCGTACCATCGCAAACCGAAGTATCTTCGTTTAAGGAACTCAGAATGAAATAAAGGGATTGGTTCTGTGCACTTTGCAGCGTAGAATTGTTTCCATTCAGCGGAATACTGCCACGTCCATTGCTTACAGGAAGTTGATTGGAGGCCGAACGGGTTGAATTAGATTGTGCTGGTGTAGCCTTGGAGTTCGAACTTGGTGTTGAACCCTCAGACTGAGCAGAACGTGACTTAGGCTGGGATACACTGTTAGCCTTCGGTTCATTTAGCGTCTCCGCTAATTCCGCTTCCGCCTCTTTCGTTTGGGGAACTTGCTTAAATGGTTCTTCTTCCTGGTGTGCGTTGGGTTTCAACTGCCCTTGGAAAACCTGCTCTTGCAGGCTCTGCTCTCTTTCAGCAATACCTGAGCCGGTATAGACGAGAACACCCGTTGTTATTACTGCGGAGGCTCCGATGCCCAAAATCCACTTAGCCGCCATAGAGCTAAGCAAACCTCCTGATTGAACCGCCACCGACTGCTGGACTGCTTGCCATATTTCTGTCGGGGCTTCAACCTGAGCCTCCTGCAATTGATCTTGTAATTGGTGGTCAAACTGAAGCTCTGAATTCAGTTGCTCCAAAGCATCGGCCATGCCATCCCAAACCCCGGAAGGAGCTGGAACTTCTGCCGTGCTCAAGTGGTCTTGAAGCAGTTGTTCAAATTCAGTTATGTTCAGTTTATCACTCATGTAAGCTATTCAATTCGGCTGCAAGCATGTCTTGCAAAATCTTTCTCGCTCTGGATAATTGAGACTTGGAAGTATTCTCGCTTATTCCGAGCATCTCTCCTATCTCATGGTGCTGGTATCCTTCCACTATATAGAGATTGAATACCGCCCGGTAACCCGGAGCCAAGGATTGAATCTTCTTCAACACAAATTGGAGATCGAAAGCAGGGAACTTTGGTTGCACTGACAATTCAATATCCATCTCTGTGATGTCGTCGTGAATCAATTTTTTATCACTTTTTCGGAGTGATTCGAGGCAGCAGTTTATGACGATTCGCCGTATCCAGCCCTCAAATGAACCTTCTCCTTTGAATGCCTTTAGGTTTTGGAAAACGCGGATAAACCCCTCCTGTAATTGGTCTTTGGCATCATCCTCATCTCTACAGTACCGGAGGCACACGGCATACATTTTTGAAGAGTAGGTATCGTAAAGTTTTTTCTGAAAGGCAATTTGCCCTTTCAGGCATCCCTCCACAATATGTCTTTCCTGCTCTGTCATTCAATGCTTGCACTCTGATGTGAAGATGCCAATTAGCCTAAGCCGGTTGCAACGTGATTTACTTTTTTTTGAATTCCCTGAGATTGAGGGTTAAGGCAAAGGAGTGGCCGGTTTTGCCCGGGAAAAACGTTGCCCCTGAATAATCGAAACGCAATCGCTTAATTTTAATCCCAACCCCAAAATTGAATCCCGCCAGTCCTTTGGCTTCTGTCCACGTCATTTCTTGTCTACGTTGGTGGTTATAGGATGCGCGAAGCATAAAATTGGGCGAGAATACCATTTCAGTTGCCAAAATCATGTGCCTAAACAGGTTATCGCCAAAGCCAATTTTTTGTTCTTGGTCTTCTGAGTCGAAGCTGAGCGTTCGTGTTCGGTCGTTCGTGTTGATGTAAGCAATCTCCCAAATATTGAGATGGTGAAGAACCATAATCAAGCGAAATGGTGCATGTTTTAATTTATGCGAAAAGGCCATTTGCACTTCAAAGGGAAGGTTCTCACGGGTATCGTGGTATGTGCTGAGCTGAAAGCCCATATTCCGAAAAAGCAGACTGCTGGTGAAGAGTCCGCTATCCCCTGTATAAGACAGCGCTCCATCGAAAGCCATTCCTGTGCTGGTGAACGATTCCAATTGAGAAAGGATAAACTTTGAATTGACGCCCGCGCTCCAATTTGACCAGCGTTTACCATAGCCAAATTGCAAGGCATAATCGGCCGCATTGAAGGTTCCTTGTTCGTTACCACCTTCATCATAGCGATCAAACTGACCATAGCTCGTGTAAAGCAGACCGAAGCTCATGGTGCGCGATGAATCAATGCTTCGAGCGTAGTTTACTTGTCCGATATTGATATCTGAAAAATAGTTCACGTAGTTAAAGGCCAGGTGCCGATCCATTTTCCAACTCAGCTGGCTTGGTAAATAGAATCCTATATTCGGGTCTTGGTCAAAAATGGGCACGGGGTTAGACCCCAAAGCCGACAAGCGCGGTGCCGCTTGGACATTCAAAAAATCATAAACTCCACGTCCGCCAACTTGGGCTTGAATATCGGCAGATAAACCTAGCAGTAGGCAGCATACGCTAACGTATTTCATCATCGGATAAACGCGTCTACTCATCATTTAGTCTCTCGTTTCTTAGCTTCATTCCAAATGGCATCCATTTCTTCCAGGCTCATTTCAATTAACTGACGTCCTTGGAGGCTTGCTTGCTGCTCAATGAATTCAAATCGGGTTTTAAACTTTCGGTTTGTTTTCTCTAACGCATCATCAGGGTTGATGCCTGTAAATCGTGCATAATTGACCAAGGCAAAAAGTAAATCGCCAAATTCCGCTTCGCGCTCAGCAGGCGTAGTGCTGGATTGCATCTCTGCCAATTCTTCTTCAACCTTATCCCAAACTTGTTTTTCGTTTGGCCAATCAAAACCTACTTGAGCTGCCTTTTCTTGCATTCGGTAAGCTTTAACTAGCGATGCCAAGCCTTTAGGGACACCAGACAAGAGTGTTTTGGTTCCCTTGGATTCTTTCAGTTTGATCTGTTCCCAATTCTGTTTTACTTCTTCCTCATCTTTCACTTTTACATCACCGTAAATGTGAGGATGTCGAACAATCAGTTTTTCACAAAGCGAATCAATCACGCTAGTGATATCGAAGTCGCCTGTTTCAGAACCTATGCGCGCATAAAAAACGATATGCAGGAGCACATCGCCCAACTCTTTTTTAATTTCTTGTTTGTCGCCACTGAGAATGGCATCGCTTAATTCATAAACTTCTTCTATAGACAGGTGCCTCAAGCTTTCAAGCGTCTGCTTTTTATCCCATGGGCACTGTTCTCTCAGTTCATCCATGATGCGCAGTAACCTGCCAAAAGATTCTAATCGTGAGTCAGTCGTCATCCGCCCGAAAATACAGTTTTCCTGTGAAGCGACATAAAAGAAAAAAGCCCCCGAAATTCGAGGGCTCTTTCAAGATGGACTAATTTAAAATATTATTCGAGTATAAGTAATCGTATAGGCCTGTTTTATAGTTTTTACCGATTGGGATTTGTTGTTGTGGCAATTCAATTTTGTTGCCGGATACCGATTTGATCTTTCCAATCCCTACAATGAAAGAACGGTGCACGCGGATAAAGCGATCGCTAGGTAGGCGCTCTTCCATCTTTTTCATGGTTTGCAGGGTTATGATTCGTTTATCCAGGGTATGGATTTTCACATAGTCTGCGAGCGCTTCTACATAGTAGATGTCATCGTAACGTAGCTTCACCAATTTTTGGTCAGCTTTCACAAAAATGTGATCTTCACCTTCGTCTCCGCTTTGGTTCACCGGGTGACGCAAAAGGTATAAGTCTTTTGCTTTTTGCACGGCCTTTTTAAAACGGTCTTCCGGGATAGGCTTCAGCAGGTAATCTACTGCATCCAGGTTAAAACCGTCCAAAGCGTAATTTGGGTAAGCGGTTGTTAGAATGACCATAGGTGGATTGTCTAAGGATTTTAGAAAATCAATTCCGGAAATCTCCGGCATTTGAATGTCTAAAAAGATAAGATCCACATCGTTGTTTCGCAGTGCTTCTCTGGCTTCGAGCGCGTTGCTGCATTTTCTGGAGAGTTGTAGCTCTGCGTCCCCGAGCACATACGATTCTAAAACGTCTTGCGCCAAGGGCTCATCATCTACGATTAGGCAGTTCAGTTTCATTGCAGTTGGATTTTAAGTTGAACCTGATAGTTTTTGCCGGATTCGATTTGGTCTAGTTGGTAGCGCTCCGGATATAGAATATTCAAGCGATTTACCACGTTTGAAAGTCCTATCCCCCCCGGTTGCTTATCTGTATAGACCTCATTCGAGGCATTTACGTTGTTTGTAACGCTAAAAAAAAATGTATTATCCGTCAATTGAGAGGCTATATCTATAAATCCGGGTCCATTTGTTTTACCCAAGCCATGTTTAAATGCATTCTCCACAAAAGGAATTAAGAGCATAGGTTCAATCAGTTGATTGGCCATATCTCCTTTGAAATCCATTTGGATATGGGCTCTGTTTCCAAATCGTAGTTTTTCAATTTCCACGTAGTTTTTCAGGTATTCTAGTTCCTTTTCCAGAGGTACCTTTTTTTCGCCAGCTTCATACAGGACGTAGCGTAATATTTCCGAGAGCTTTAAAATGGCTTTTGGTGTTTCATCTGATTTTTTGAGTGCCAGCGCGTAGAGATTATTGAGTGAATTGAACAAAAAATGAGGATTGATCTGCGTTTTGAGGTATTTCAATTCAGACTCGGTATTCAATGTGCTGAGTAACTTGGTTTCCGCATCGCGTTGGTACCAGTTAAAAAACAACTTCAATGCGGTGGTGATCACAACCGTATACGAAACGCCAACTGCTGTGACTAGAAAGAACTTCCATGACCAAACCTGTGAGGCTAGCGCTATATCCGAGTTAACGCGGTAAAGCAGAAATAATACGGGGTATGAAACAAGTGATATAGTTAAGCTCAGCGCCAATCCGTAGGCCAGGTAAAGTTTCTTCTGCAAGAAACCCGGTATCAACACATACAAATTGAAATACGCCGCAAGTGCATGGAAAAGCAATGGAATGCAAACATTAAGGGCCCATAAGCGAATATCGGCATAGGCGTCGGCACTGGAAAGGAACCAAAATGCCGTATAGCTAATCCAAAAGAGGATATGCTGTAAGCCGTATTTGCTGAGCCGGGCATACCACTGCGCAGGTGTTTGCATGCTGCGAGAAAGCGATTGAGATGAAGTGAAACTAATTTTTCTCGCTAAAACGCTCGAAATAGTCGACTATATAGTGACCGAGATTGAAAATGTAAACTCCTGATTCGAAATACGAGAGTTTTTGATTTTTCTTTTCCAATTCTACCTTCTTGTTGTCTTCAAACAACGTAGCGGTAAGTTGATAAAGTGCCAGGTTGGCAAACAGGAGTACAAGCAGTATAAATACTACTTTATGCGACTTCACTATCTGTTTGATTTTCTGCATCTCGTAACAAAGTTAACAGATTTTTTAATTATCCAAAATCATACCATTACCTTTGAAGTATGCAAAGCATTATTTTAACTGTAGGCCTTTTAGGTATTGGTTTTGCGCTTTTTGCGGTACGTTTATTTTTTGTGAAAGATGCAGATGTTCGTGGGGGTTGTGCCGGCAAAAATCCATTGCTCGCTGAAGAAGGGGTAACCTGCACCGTTTGTGGCAGAGTTCCTGAAAAGGAAGGTTGCGCTGAAGAAGGCTAGACCTATTCTTTAGCTTATTTCCAATTCTTCAAGTTCTGAGCCAATCGGTAACGACTGAGGTACATACTTTTCCAAGTCAGGCGTTCCAATTCAACTTTTTCATACGCCATTCTTCTCTCCAAATAATCGTGTACGGTTATAGAACCATAGCGATTCACTGCAGATCTGTAATTTGGACTATGACCTAAGGTAATTTGCTTCAATTCAGGCCTATCCTTGTGGGCTATCAGAGCTCCCAACTCCCGGCTATAGATGAAATCATAGTCCAAATACGATTCTGGGTGACTCAAATTGTAATTGACAATAATTTTGTCCCAATGAACTAGGGTACAAATAGAACATGATATTAAAACCATGTTGAGGTTGTGCCGAAGAACGAAGCTGATTGATTTCCCTTTCGAAATTTTCAAGTAGACCGTATACAAGCCGTACAAAGCACAAATGATAAACACCAGCACAGCGATACGCTTATACGCCAAATTATACACTTGAATATAACCGAAGCTTCGGTAGGCCAGCGTAAGACATAACAGGGCATTCAGAGAAAGCCAGGTATAGGTTAGGTTTTTCAGCCTTGATTTAGGAAAAAACTGAAGGTTACCTCTAAAAACGTACACAGCTAGAAAGGCGGAGGCTATAATAGCGATAACCAAGGCTGCCGTTCCGGAGTGGACACCTCCTTGAACCTGCTCGTAAGACTCATATTTCCAGTTTGCCCGACTTAAATCTACTATATCAAAGAAAAGTGCTAGGCTGATGAGTAGTATCAGTGAAACTAATGTAATACTATATGTGTGGTATTCGTGAAGCAAGCTGCGGTTAAGCGTTATTGATTTCATGCGTTTAAACCGTTCTTGCTCTTCCTTGCTGAACCAGGCGGATAAAAAAGGTAAAGCGAACATTGGCCCTCTCCAACAATACAAGGTAATAAGGAATCCAAATACTAAGAGGAGCATACTTTCAAAATCCAGTTTCGGAAAGAGTTCAAGAAAGTCGGTTATGAAATCTGCAAAACCTTGAATGGCATTCGCATAAAGTATACTGAATGCACTTATAATCAACAATGGCACAAGAATAACATACCATTTAAAGGAATGATCTGAGGTACGACTATTGGATTTCGTTGAGTTATCGTGGATGAATGGAATGAATCTAAGAAGGGAACGGATTACAGTTTCAAGCAGATTCTCACTTCCGGTGAATGGCTGAGAACAGAGCATGCAAAAGCTCAGCAGATTCATACAAAGGGCCAAGTTAGAACCGTGGAGCAAGAAACCCATGCTGTTGGCAGCGTACAATCCTAGGTTCAAGTAGGCAGACTTTGTTTTTCTAAAGCCTATGCTGTAACCGATATAGGCTAAGAGGAGTATTTCTGTTAGAATCAGGTTAATACCAGCCGATTCGGATTTCCAGAGGTAATGAAAAAGGAGGATAAATAAGATGGTAGCGAAGCTACGCCGATATTGCTGGAGGGATTTCATTGACCAACAAACGAAGTATAGGCTGTCTGTGGTGTGAAGGTAAACAAAAAAACCCTCGAGGCTGAGAGCCAGGAGGGTTTAATTAAAGATAAGGCGACGACATACTTTCCCAGGTGTTACCCA
>FWPV01013652.1_pt1 | contig 12143 bp, 12 predicted proteins | sample 2228371 | NCBI WGS metagenome assembly FWPV01 (sample SAMEA103939776, study PRJEB20133) | metagenome | reverse complement strand
CTATTTGCGTGCACGTCTGTCTTTCGTCCCGCACCCCGCCCGCCTAGCCCGCCCCCTAACGGGGGGCGGGCGGCGTGGCGTGGGTGTTCGTGGTATATTACGTAGTAATATTAAACCACTAAAACGACATGCCCTTGATTTTGGTGCACGCTTGTACACTTCCCACGATCGTTTCTGCCTATCGTCGAGCGAAATGTGGTTTTACTCGGTATGGCCGCTATCGATGCCACCCGTAGTTACTATCTGGTGAGACTTCTCTGCGATGGCGTGCCTGTTTAGTCACGTCTTGAGCGATACGTAGAACTCCTGTCCTCTACGACGGGTAATTGTTACCACCCATAGGTGTAGTATACAGCTCTTTCTATGTGTGACGGGTACCTACACCGCCCGTAAGTGTAGTACGACTCTATCGTCCTACGTTGCTGCCTTCCGTCGACTGTGGTGACGGAATACTTAGAAATCTCACTGCATGCTCGTTGTGGCGAACACACTCTTTGGAGGGGAAACGATGATTCTTGATCGCGTTGACGATCAGCTGCTTGCGGTGGCCGCGTTTCGGTACTGCCTCGGTCGCCGTTCGTATTTGGTGCCGATATGCGTGGAATGGCTGGACTCGGTTTGGCCGCAGCTGACGGCGTATGCCAAGCGGGTCATCGCGATGGACTTGCTGGAGGCGTTGGCATCAAACCGCTGCGGCTCTCCGATTTTGGATCGCCCTGTCTGGCTTCAGGCCGCCAAAAAGATATGGATTGACCTCCAGCCCGACGACCAGAGGTATATCAAGTCGATACTTGCTCGCAGCCACCTGCCGTGGCCCCTCGACGACGAAACTACGGTGTCCAATGGTGGTGGCGGTAAAAACGCGTCGGCGGTAGTGGACAACAACACCCCTAGCGGCGAAGATACGACTTCGGCCGCGCAGTACCATCCGGAGGCGACGATGAACTATCAGAAAGCGTGTCTGCTGATGCCGGTTTATTATTCGACGTCCATGACGGACGCGGAATCCTTGGCCACGGTGCTCGACAAGCTAGTGACTTGCGGCCAGCTGATGACATCGGGGCTCGATGAATATGGCGACCCTGAGTTTGGCGAGAGTCGCGTGCTCTTCGATGATGCAGCCAACCTTCCTTCGACGCGTCGACTGACCGAGGACCGCATCGTCGAGTACCGCGACTGGCTGACCGGTCTCGAAGCGCGGATCCTCCGCGCGATGCCTACGGAGTACGACGCGTCGAAGCCTGTCTGTATCCATGTTACGAATGACGACCTTCGCGTGCTGCGGTCGTTGCGGGAGTCGGTCGATTTGCTTGGCGTGGTGCTGCACTGGTGATCCGCCGGTTTTTTCACTTGGACTTTAAGGAGATAGTCGTGCAGTCGCGACGATTGATTGTGGTCGACGAGAACGGATACAAGACCATCTGCGAAGCACTTCTGGCCGCACGTGCATTGCCGGATGCCGAACGGGTGCATGCCGTCGTGCGTCACGCGGTGTCGCCGCGCTTTGCGCTGTTTGACACCGAAATGGATGAATTTTGCAGTACGGAGCTTTACGATTCGATCCCCGAGGCGATTGCAGCGTGCGACCCAGCTGTTGCCGATGTCGCGATGGTCGTCGAGGTCAATGTTGCGACGCGCCCCGTCGAACCTGATGATGTAGCATGAGTAACTTATGTCGGATTTCGACTTTGCGTATCGTCCACTGCCGTCGCGCAATCCGTCGGCGTGGTTGCAGCGGGCGGTTACGCTATGGCGTTTCGCCGGCCCGCGGGCGTCGTACGAGACCCTTCTCGCGGCGACGGACAAGCTCGTCTGGTTGCGCCGTGAGCAGTTAGCGCGGCTTTTAGCGTTGGGATGGGCAGTGGCGCCCGATGCCGCCAAACAGCAATACGTTAGAAATTGCCCGCCTGGAGCATTATCTACGATTCCGCCGTCGCGCCCGTGTGGTCGAGCGCTCATTTGCCCGTTCTGCACGGGCCGCGAGGCGGCGGATACGTGGCATCTCTTTCGGCAGCTTCTGCGCCGTGAACAGATTCCGCGTGACGACCTCGTATTGTGGGAGTACCGTCGAACACAGACGGCGCCGGCATTACCTCCCGAGGATGATGATCGCCCACCACACGAGCAAGTCCCGGCGGCTTGGATATCGCGGATTGTGACCTATCAGCTCGATCGGCGCTCACGGCAGTTACGTAGCTTACGGCAGGTCTTAGGCGGTGTGCATCGCACGTCGATCGAGCCGATGGCATCCGGCGGGTGGCGGGTGCGCACAGGTGTGCTTGCGATTGCCTTGCGTAACTGTCGAGCGCCGTCCTGGATGTCTCGCGGATCGCGACTGCGACGACGACGGCGGCGACCACGCCGCTCTGCTTTACGCCGCCGTCGTCGGCCTTGCCTCCGCCACGTGTTGCTGGCGACCGCGCGCGTGTATCGATATCCCATTGGTATCCTGCTGGCCCGTCCTGAACATCTGATGCTGCTCTTTCAGGCGTGCGGTTTCGGCTATGTCAGAGAGGTTGACGAGTGGCAGCGCTGCGGCGTTCGTCGCCGGCGGTTGACCGAGCGCTTCGGTCTGTTACGGCAACGCGAAGACGAGAACGAGGTGTAATGATGAGTAAACCCGTCGAGACGCTATTGAATGAATTTGCTTCGCGCACGGGATGTCGGCGGTATACGAAAGCCGCCGCGAAGCTCGAATTACTATGCGATTACTTGTGGACGCGGCAATTTGCGCCGTCCCTGTCCTTCGACGCGTTTTTGGACCGCTATGCCGCCGTGGCTGACTATGACGGAGAGAACTGTAAACACCCGACTCACGCCGTGGAGCGCTACTGTCCGACGCGGGCGGTCGATGCGGCGGCGCGCGGTCTTCCGCAGTGGTCCCAGAATGAACGGATCGGGATTCTCGCGTTGTATATCGAGGCGCTGCGTCTAGCCGACGCGGAAAACAGGCCGTTGGATGTGCCGCTTGCGAACTTTCTGGCGGACATCGGACCGGACTACAAAGCCGGCAAATTTTCCGCGGCGGCCTCGGCGCCCGTTGCATCGGAGCCGCCTGTGGCGACGTCGCTTAGCGACGGCGCCCGGGTTATTTATGAGAAGGCGCCAGGTGGGCGGCAGTACCGTGGCAGGCTGCTACGGACGTACGAGGAGAACGGCAGTAGCTACGCGGACTTCCAGAGTGACGCTGGAGAGATCTTTCGAGGAGTTGCGCTCGCGCGCCTCAGTGCATGCGCAGACCCGCCGCCGGTGTTGCCGGAGGCGAGTGACCGTGTGTGTTACCAGGTGCCGCCCGACACCGCGGCAGCCATGTGCCGACGGTTGTACCAGGCAAGCAGCGCGGAGTCGGAGGACATCTCCGTATCGATTCCGATGCGAGGCGCGGAGGCGCATATCAGCGTGTGTCGCTCGTCGTCGGGTCCGTACGTCGATGCCTACCTCGTGTGCAACGATCAGACTCAGACGACGATTGATCTGCCGCCACGCAACCATATCGAGGGCGATTACTGGTTCGTGTTGCCGGACGGGACGGCGAAACATCTGACGATTACGCTACCGTTCCATCCGGCGGATTGGGATGCGCCGTTCGACACGGACGACGATCGCGCAGATGCTCCGTAGGTTTCCTCGTAGGCGGTTCGCCCATGAGCAAATCATTTGCGGCGTTTACGCTGGTTCAGAATGAGCTTGTCTTCGCGCCGATCTGGGCGTCGTATTATGTGCCGCTTTTCGGTCCCGAAAATGTCTACGTGATCGACCATGGCTCGTCGGGCGACGCGCTGGAGAGTTTGTGGATGCTCCGGCGGGAGTACGGCTTCCAGTATTTGCGGATCGAGTACCCGCTGTCCTTTGATGACGTATGGCTGGTTCAGACAGCGAGGAGCTTTCACCAGTTTTTGTTGGGGAGTTACACAGCGGTGTTGTTCGCCGGGGCGGACGAGATTGTCGCACCGTCCCCGGCGACCGCCGCGGACTTGCGGGAATATCTTATCAAGAGGCAGCCTGATGTGGTTCTGCGGCGGTGTTATGGGGTGGAGGTGGTGCACACCGACGACGAGCCGGACCTGCGGATGGACGCGGGTCTATTGGCGCAGCGGCAGTGGTGTTACCCGTGCTACCGATATTCCAAGCCGGTTGTCGGCAGCATGCCAATCCTTTGGAACGCCGGTTTTTCTACCGCCGCGAACGTGGCGAACCACGCCTCGTCGATCGATCCGGACTTGTGGTTGTTCCACTTGCACCGGATTGACGCAAAGATCTGTTTGGAGCGACATCGGGAGCGCGCGCTGCGGGAATGGCCAGCCGGCGCGCGACAACGTCCCCCGTATTACCACAACGTCATCACGGAAGCGGATCGTCTGCGGGCGTGGTTCACCTGGCACGCGGACGATACGAGCCAATATGCTCAGTTTCAGAGACTTCCTGAGTGGGCGGAGGCAACGATCTGATGGACGTAACGACACTTTTCGTCGTTGGTCCCGAATTGACGGACTATCGTATTCAGGATACACTCGACGCGCTCCGGTGGAGCTGTCACGGGTCGTATTACGTGATTTTCGTCGAGAATCCCAACGTATCAACGATTCCTGTGACGGATATTTCGGATGAAGCCGAGGCGCGGATTCTCCGCTTGGGGGTCCGGTCGGACGTCGCCGGCGGATTTCTGCGCGCCAACGGCGCGCAGTGGGCGGTCGATCGCGGGATTACCTTTCGACAGTTGATCTCGATGGATATCGACTGTCTGCCGATCGGGAAAGGGCTGGACGCGTGGTGCCTCGCCCGGTTGGAGAATACACCTACTGCGCTGGTTGGGGTCTACGATGGCACGGACTGCGATGCGTATCGCCGTTGCGCCGCGGCGCTTTCGCAGTGGGGGGTACCGTATGAGAACTGGGACACAGCGCCGGCGGCGTTAGCGACACCGTTTCTGTGTTTTTCATCGGCGTTTGTCGATGTATTGTTCGGGCGCGGCTGGTTGTACCCCCCGGACTGTTATGATTGGCCAGCGAGCTACGGCGCGTTTGTGTCCTGGACTGCGAAAATGATGGGGTATTCCATATTGGCGTGCGGTCATGTTGACCAGCCGCACCCGCCCTTTTATGTGGCTCCGTCTGGTGGTCCGCGGCGGCATCCTTCACCGCTCATTCTGTCGTCGGAGTTCAAACTTTACTCGTCGGTTCGGCACGTGTGGTGGTATGGTGAAGAGCAGGTACGGCACGAATGTGCGCTGCGGCGAAAAGGTATCGGTTCGGCACGTGTGGTGGTATGGTGAAGAGCAGGTACGGCACGAATGTGCGCTGCGGCGAAAAGGTATCGGCTCGGCGCCGCGGCACATGGTACTAGATGACGGGCCGGTGTAGCCCAGTGAGGTGTGTCATGTATGAGCTGATGAAGGCGTTGCTGTTGTCGCTAATGCGCAAAGAAGTCGGCGGGACAATAACGCTGATGGCGCAGCTGCGCCAGTCGCTCGGGATTGTCGATCGCGACGTGCTTCTTCGGTTGGCGACGCAACTGCTCGCGAAATCGGAGGAGTTCGACCGGGAAGTGTCGGAGATTGCTGAGAGATGGAAGCATTCCAAGGCGGAGGCGTGTTGATGACAGAAGTCCAGTCGGACCAGTTTAGACCGTTGTTCTGTTTTACGGCGGATACGCACCTGGATATTTGCCGGTCGGTGCGGCATCCGGCGATGCGCGGCGACTCGCGATTTGCGTTTTCGCAGATCGTTACATATTGCGTGGAGCATTCGCTCCCTTTGTTGCTCGGCGGCGATATTTTTGACAAGCCTCGTCCTGACCCGGGGACGGTACGGTTTGCGTTGGATGAGCTGAGGAGGATGCAGACGGCGGGATTGCCGGTCTACTTCGTGCAGGGCGACCACGACATCGACCCCGTTCAACCCTGGCCTGCGCTGTCGGATGCCTCGACGCATTTGCATCAGCGGGTGGTCAATTTCCCGGGCGGGATCGTCGTTTGGGGGCAGGATTTTGTTCCTCGTGCTCATGCTGCTGAAGCGTTTGGCATGGTACCGGAAACGGCGAACGTGCTCCTGACGCATATTTCCTGGAGCGATTTGCGCCGTATCGGCGCGACGCATGCCGACCTGACGATGGTGCCGCACGTTCACCATGTGCTGACGGGTGATTATCATGTGGCGTGCGACGTAACGGCTACCGGCGCCAGCGGTCAGACAATCATCGCTATTTCGCCTGGCTCGACAAACAGCCGCGCGTTGAATGAACCGACGGAGAAGTCGTTTGTCGTGGTTGGGCTTGACGGGTCGACGCGGATGACATGGCGACGGGTGCCGTTGCGGTCGCGGCGGCAGTTGGACGTGGTTATCAACACCGCGGACGATCTGGAGCAAGTGATTCGGCAGGCAGGGACATGGCTCGCTGCTGCCTACGCCGCTGACCTCCCGGAGGAGCTTCGGAAACCGGTGGTATGGGCGAAGTTCCGTGATGATATTCCAGACGCCTATGTCAGGCTGGCCGCGGCGTTCGGTACCGACGCCTTTTTATTCGTCGACCCGCAGCACGTCGAAACGGTTATTCAGGTGGACGCGTCGTCCGTGGTATCGGAATCCCTGACTGGGCTTCGAGAGGCGATCGGCATTTTGCGGCCGGAGCGCGATCGTGTGTATGCGGATGCATGCCGCTTGCTGGATGCAGTGGCGATTGGCAGGCTGAGGGAAACGGTCGAAACCCTGTAGAAAGGAAACCTCGACGTGGAGCTGCGGCGACTAGAGCTGCGTAATTTTTGCCGTCACCAGGCGCGCGTGATTGATTTCCGTTGCGGGATGACGGCGATTGTTGGGCCGAACGGCTCGGGAAAGTCGAATTTGCTGAGTGCGATCCAATGGGCACTGACCGGCGAAAATATGAACGCGGGCGTAAAGGCCGACAATGTGTGCCAGTCCGCTAAGGAGGGGGATCCGTCGTATGTTCAGCTGTCGTTTGTTCACGGCAGCGCCTCGGTCAGCGTCACGCGGTATTTGCAGCCCCCTTCGACGAAGTCAAAGCTGGAGATCGACGGTGAGCCGACGATTTACGGCGACAACGCGATCAACGCGAAGATTCAGGATCTGCTGGGCGTTGATGCCGATCTCCTGAACTCGATTATTCTTGTGCCGCAAGGTGAGATTTTCTCGTTCTTGGGCAAAACACCGGCGAAGCGGGCCGAAGCGCTGCAACGTATTTTCCGTACGGACTATGCCGAGGCGATCTATCGTGCGCTCGGGAAGCGATGCTCCGAAATCGAGCTTCCCGTTGTGACCGTGGACGTGGACGATCTGCGTTATCGTCTGGCGGATACGTCGGCGCAACTGGCGCAGGTGCAGCAGTATCTTCGTTCACGGCGCCCGTTGGAGGATCTCCAGAAAGCGCAAGCGGCGGATATGCGTATCCGCGAGGCGTGGACGTACTGTCGTCAGATGATGGAATATCGCGACAGGATGGGTGCGGAAGCCGACGCCGCCTACGCCGAGGTTCAGAAGCTCAAGGCGACGGTCGAACGGCTTGTTAGCGAGCTCCGCCGGGAGGAAACGACGGCAGCGGAGCTACGCGAGGCGTACGAGCATGCGAACGGCGTTCTGGCTGCCATCAAGTACCGCGAGGCGGTTCAACGGCGACGTGACGAGCTTCGTGTTCGGATCGAGCTGCGGCAGCGTGAGCTATCGCAGATGGTCGCACCGGCGAAGCCCGAGGATTACCGTTCACCGGACGACGTGTTTCGTCAGGTATTGAACGAGATGTCGAACGAGATCAGCACGGATGACGCGTTTATCAAGAGTTTCAATCCGCAGCTCGGGATTGTCTGTTGTCCGACATGTCGTACGCCGGTCGCTAATATCCTGCCACGGCTCTACGAGGTGCAGGATAAGCTACCGGCAAAGATCGCAGCGTATCAGTCCGCGACCGAGCAGTACCGTCGATCCGTGCGCTACGATCAGGAGTATTCGGACTACATCACGAGGAAGCAGGAGCTCGAACGCCAGATAGACCAGTTACAGCAGGAGGACGCTGGACTCCGCGGGTTGGAGGATACCTCGTTGCCGGCGAAAGAGCAAATGGAGGAGACGATTCGGCGGTATACAACGTGTATGGAGCGTGTCGAGGGTTTTCGGCGTGAGCTTGCCGAGGCGCAGACGGCCGAGGCACGTTGGCAGGGGCAGCATGCAAAGCTCTTGCAGAATCTTGCCGAAGTGCAGCGGGAGATCGTTGCATGCCCGGTGACGGCACAGGAGGCGGAGGCGGCTGAGGCGCGGCTTGCCTCCTATCGCGACGAGCTGAACGATTTGATGGCGGCGACGTCAAAGATGACGGCGCTTCGGGCTTCCGTGGAAAGCCTTCAGGCGCAGCTGGCGGAGGCCGAGGTAACGATTCAGCGGGCGAAGCAGATTCGGGACAAGGTGGAGCACCTGAAGACGGTTCGCGACTTGTTCCATAAGGATGCTGCGCCTGCGGTTGTGGCGCAGAACGGCCTGCGGCGGCTGGAGTATGTAATGAACGAGCAGCTATCGCTATTCGGCGCCGACTTTCGGGTTACGGCCGAGGAGGGGTGCTCGTTCGTGGCGTTGTTTACGGACGGCCGCCGGCAACCTGCCGAACGACTGTCGGGCGGGCAGAAGGTCGTGTTGGCGCTGGCGTTTCGCCTGGCCGCCTATTTTCTGTATGCTGGCGACCTGGGGCTGCTGGTTCTGGACGAACCGACGGTATATTTGGATAAGGCGTTCTTGAGCGCAATGGCGCAAGTGTTGGAGCGACTACGCGATATGGTGTCTTCGCGCGGGTTGTCGCTACTGATAATCACGCATGAGGACGAGCTTGCGCCGTTGTTTGATCACGTTATCGCGTTGGGGAGCTGATGAGCACGGCGTACTTCGACATTGCGCGAACGACTGATGGTCGGTTATGGACGCTATGCGACACGGACGTCGTGCATCGGGTGCGCTGCGTACCTCCCGACGAGCTGTGGTCGTGTACGCAGCACACCCTCCGCATTGTTGGGTTTCCGCAGCATGCGGAGTTCATCTACCATCTGTATCGGCGCGGCTGTCGGTTATTGCTCGCCAGTCCGCACACGGTCGGTGTAACGCTTCACGATTCGCCGTATAGGACGCTTTGGATGATGCCGCGGTGTCGCGCGCCCAGGTGGGCAGGAGGCTGGGCGCCGATGACCAGCGTGGAGGCGGCCACGTACCGCGTGCTCGCACGGCAGGATCTCAGCGACGCGATCTGCCAGCATCCCCTGTGGCGCTATCTGTCGTTCATCGACGGGGTATGCCCGGCGGCGTGTACGCGGGTGATGCGCTACGTGGTGGATCCTAGATGGTTTGGATCAGCGGACGACCCGTCCCGAGCGGGGAAACTGTTGGGCTACCTCGGCGTCCAGCCGAGGATGTTCGCCAAGATGGCGCTATGCCAGTGGACGGGTCGTATGCCGCGCTTACAGGCGGTGTTGCATGCGTGGCGCGGCGGCGTCCAGCAGCCGTTGGACTCGCCCGGCAACTTTCTCGGCCGGATCTACGCGGGCGGCGGCGAGACGTGGTTTGCGGCGATGCGGGCGTCGCGGAAATTCGTGATGTATATGTACTGGACGTGGCAGCAGCTGCAATACGAGGCGCGTTACGGCGTCAAGTGGCAGATGTTTATGCCGGAGCGTTTCTTCAAGACGCAAACGGAGCTTCTCGCCTTCTATCGCCACTACGACAACTTGACGTCGTTCACCGCCATCCAGTGATGCTGTATGTTGGAAGTCGTTGCACGTCTTCGATTTACGCGCGAATGTCTTGGCGCATCTCGGGACCACCGGAATGTCTTCCGCATGCCGCGTGGTCCCGATGGTCGCGTCATGTTTATGCCGAGCTGGTGGCGCGAACGGATGTGCTATGCGGCGAAGCTGCTGAATTATTCCGACGTGTTGGCTCGCAAGATTGACTGGTCGCCGTTTATTGACGGACGACCCATCGGCGGTTGGCGACGCATGTTGCCGGAAGTCAAAGGGGGCCGCCGTCGGTATGCGGTTCATGAGGCGTTTCGACGCGGTGACGAAATCGGCGTCTCGGCCGTTCTGCCCGACGGCCTTTCGATCGAGATGTTTGCCGAAATGCTGAGAATCGTCGGTCTATATCGCGGGATTTCGCCGTTTCGCGGCGACGATCCGTACGGTACGTTCGATGTCCTGTCGATTACGGATCGTCGCGTCTAAGTGTATAGGCGGCGTTTCGTGAACGCGTGTCGGAGCGGCACGCTAGCTTCTCGTACAACGGCAAGTGGTGCTGGAGGTGTCTCGCATGGTGGTTCGGGATCAGTATCACGCGGCAAATGGGGGAGCTGGCGGCATCGCAGGCGCCCACGGGGAAGTGTCCCAGGTGTGGCAAGATGGTAGAGTTGATCGAGGTCGTGCATGGATCTATTGATTCGGAAATACGGAAGTTTGATCGACATTGGAGAGGGGTATGGCCCGCTTCCAGCGGAGATTGTCGATATCCTATCTCGTGATCTGACCTATATTTATCGACGACTCCGCCGCGGGGAAGAAGCCTACAATTACGCTACGGAGCGCCGCGAGCCGGTGTCGTTCGAGCCGCGGCTGTTGTATACGATCGAAAACGGGCGGTTGACAACGGGGTATGGATTGACGCCGCGCATTTTGCGGTTGCTAGCGCAACACGGGCACCGCGCGTACGTTCTGGACATCAGCCCGCCGCGAACGCGTGCGAACGCCTATCAGACGGATTGGGAGGCGGTTCGCAACACGGTGTCGTTTCGACCCCGTCAGCTGGAGTGTCTGGAGGCCATCGCGAACAACCCGGGTGGAATCATTAAAGCGCCGCCTGGGTTTGGGAAGACATGGCTGCTGTATGCGTTGGCCGTGTTGTACCCACACGCGAAAATCGACATTGTGATTAAGTCGAAAGACGTTGCTGCACGGATTGTGCGGCAGCTATCTCGATACCTGCCATTGGTGGGGATGGTCGGCGGCGGTCGACGGCAGACCGGTCGTGTGACCGTTTATACGATCGACAGTTTGCACCATGCGGACGGCGACGCGGATTTCCTGTGTGTCGACGAGGCGCATCAGGCCGTGGCGCCGCGTGCGGCGGAGATGATCGGCCGGCTTTACCGGTTTTCGCGTAACTACGGATTTACTGCGACGCCAACGGGACGTTTTGACGGCGCGGATGCGCGGCTGGAAATGTTCTTCGGGCCGATAATCTTTTCGATGTCGTACGAGGAGGCCGTGTCGTTGGGGCTCGTGGTGCCGATTATGGTCCGCTGGCTGACGTGCCGGATGCAATCCAATCCGGTGCGAGATTTGACCCAGGATACGGCGCGTAAGCGGCACGGGATCTGGCGCAATTTCGAGCGCAACCGGTTGATTGCCGAGGATGCCCGGGCGAATTACCAGGACCATCAGGTCTTGATTCTGGTCGAGACGGTCGAACATGCGATCTACTTGTGGCAGCATTTGCCGGAGTACCAACTGTGCTACGCGGGCGTCGACGCGGCGCGCGTAGAGCGCTACCGCCGATGGGGGTTGCTTCCTGACGATTTTGTGCCGATGAATCCAAAACGGCGCGAGGAGATGCGTCGCGGCTTCGAAGCCGGTACGATCAGGAAGGTTATCGCGACGGATGTGTGGGCTACGGGTGTCGATTTTGACCAGCTTCAGGTGGTGTATTCGGTTTCTGGTCGGCAGTCGGAGATCTGGGACCAGCAAGGGCCAGGGCGCGTCAGCCGCGTACATGAGTCGAAGGAGTACGGCGAAGTCGTGGACATCGTGGACACGTTTGATCGTGGGATGCTAGCGAGGAGCCGGGCGCGGTATCGCCACTATAAGGCGCTGGGGTGGTCTCAAGATTGGCCGGACGGCCGAAGGCAGATTGCACATGTTCACCAATAAGCGAACCGTGGATCTACGCAGCGCGCCGCCGAGTCCTACGCCGACGGCGGTGGAGCAGTCGGCCGCGGCCGACGAGGGGGCGAAGTCGGATGCTCGTCTGGACGCCTTATGTGCGCTGGTTCGGAGTATTTACGTTGCGTGCGTGCGCGAGCGGCGCGGTAACGACGATTACGGCCGCCGCGCGATTCCGCACTGGGATGGCGGCGTCGATCGATTCGGGAAGCGGCACTCGCCGGTT
>FWPV01013650.1_pt1 | contig 12144 bp, 12 predicted proteins | sample 2228371 | NCBI WGS metagenome assembly FWPV01 (sample SAMEA103939776, study PRJEB20133) | metagenome | reverse complement strand
ATTTTTTTTTATTGTCAAGAAAATTATTTAATTTTTTTCCAACTTATTTTCAATTTTATTTAGTTCATTTTCCCTTAATATTATTTTTTTTGCTTATTTATCTTTCCTTGACTTGAAAACACACTTTTTGTAAATTATATAAAAATAATCCAAAATTCATTTAACAATTTTAAATAATAATAGAAACATATAAACGACAATAGTGGGTAGAGTGTTTAGTTGCACAATCTTAAACGAAAAAGCATGATAAAGATAAATTCAAAACTTTGACTCTCCCAATCGATGACACCCTAAAATTATTTATTAGAAAGTAGCTATTAAAAGTTTTTTAAATTCTTTTTAAGATAAAAATTGAGCAATTTTAAATTTGCAATATTGCTTCACACTTTATATTCACAAAAAAATCTTAACACTAAAATTTGCAACAATTCTGGAATAACGACAAGCAAAAGATTTGAGAGATGTAATAAAATTATTAAATTTTGACATATTTTTAATTTAAAATGGACTTGTATAAAGTTTTGAACATTAATAATAAAAATGTTTCTCAAGATGAAATAGAAAAAGCATATAAACACTTAATTAGGAAATATCACCCCTCACTAAATCCTGGAGATAAACTTGCAGAAGAAAAATATAAAAACATCCGCTTAGCATTTGAAGTCTTGTCTAACCCTGAATTAAGAAAAAAATATGATAATAATGAAAATTTAAAATTAGAAATTCCACTTGATGAAGATTTCTCGACTTCAAAAGATGATTTTGTCAATATTTCAAACATAAATGTATCTGACACAAATGAGAGTATTAGTAAAATTAATAATGACATAAATCACTACATAGATGTTGATTTTTATGAAGCATTCTTTGGAACTCACAAAGAACTTCAAATTGAAATTCCAAAAAAATGTCTGTATTGTTTAAATCCAAATACCAATGAGATTGAAATAGACAAAAAAGATAATTGTAAAATTTGTAAAGGGATGGGTTATTTTAAATCAGTTGAAAAGATCAAGTTTTATATTCCACCTGGGGTAGACAATGGTTATTTAATAAAGATATGTAAAAACAACGAAAATAATTGGTTATGTAATGTTAATATTTTTATTAGATTTATTCCTAATGAATTTTTCGAAAGAAAGGGAAAAAATATCTATATAGAGATACCAATTACAATAATTGAAGCAATATTAGGCGGGATAATAGACATACCAACTCCTGAAGGGATATACGAAATGAGAATTCCTGAAGGAACAGATACTGGAAGCGTATTTAAAATTGCGGGTAAAGGATTTTCACAACTCAAAAAAAACACTCGAGGAGATTTATATGTAAAAGTTAAAATAATCACTCCTAAAAATGTAGACGAACAAGGAAAAAACTTATTGTTAAAATTTTCGCAAATGTTTCCATATGATCCTCGCGAAAAAATTAGGAATATATCCTCCAACAAGGTAAAACAATCAAGTATATAAAATTCATCTATGGAAATAGATAAAGAAAAACCTTTATATTCAATTGGTGTTGTTGCTGAAATGCTCAACACAAATTGTCAACTTTTAAGGATTTACGAGAAGGAAAAACTTGTCGTTCCAAAAAGAACTTCCAAAAATACTCGTCTTTATTCTCAAGAGGATGTTGAAAAACTCAAAATAATAATAACACTCAATCAAGAATTAGGGATAAATTTTGCAGGTGTTGAAGTAATTTTGAATTTATTAGAAAAGCAAGAAAAACTTCAAAAAATTATAGAAAAACTTTTAAACAGTTTTAAAGAAAATTTAGAAAAAGAAGCCATGTTAAGAAAGGAAATTGGGAAAATAGTTCCTATTTCAAAAAAAACTTTTTTAGAATTAGTGAAGCAGCACCGATAATTCCCACATTTTCTCCCAAGAAACTTTTCTTTATTGTAACCACTTTCAAAAGTTGGTCCATAACTCTTTTTTTCAATGTTTTATTTATTATTCCTATCATTAAATCAAAAGAATTAGACACACCACCCCCAATAATAACTGTATCTGGATTTATAATTGAAACAATATTGCTAATTCCAACCCCTAACAATTCAGCTTCTCTATTTATTAAAGACTTGGCTGTTTTATCACCTAAAATTGCGCATTCTGCAATTAGTTTTGCATCAATTTTTTGAATGTTACTACCAACCATCAAATTAATAAGACTTGCTGGATTTTTTAATGCTGCTTCCCTTCCTGCTTTTCCCAAAGCAGTTCCTGATGCCATCGCTTCAAAACATCCAAAGTTTCCACAGCCACATAACGGCCCTTTTAAATCAATTGTCATATGACCAATTTCAGCTCCATTAAAATTTGCACCCTGATAAACTTCTCCATCAAAAATAAAAGCACCACCTATACCCGTGCTGACAGTCATATAAACCATTATCCTACTACCCTTTCCTGCGCCAAATAAATATTCTCCTAACCCAGATGCATTTGCATCATTTTCTAAAATTGTTTTTATTTTAAAATTTTCTTCAAATATTGATTTAATAGGAATTCTGTCCCATTGTGGTAAATTAGGGGGAGAAAGAATTATCCCATTTTCAACATCAAGTGGTCCCCCACAGGCAATCCCTATACCAAAAAATTCATCTTTTTTAAAATTAAAATTTTTTTCTACACTCTCAATAATTCGAGATATAATCCAATAGGGTCCCTTTTCTTTTTCCGTTTTAAAAACAACCTTGCTTATAATCTCACCAGCATCATTTAACTTCCCAAGCGCTATTTTTGTTCCACCTATGTCAACACCAATTATATATTTTTTCATCTAAATAAAATTAGCTTGGAAATCTGACAACATAGGGCACCAACATTCACTTTCTTCTATTTCCTTTCTCACTACCTTAGCATTTTGGCTCAACCACACCTTAGAAAAATTAAAATTTTCCAACCTTAAATCCCCCATAACTCTTCCAACAATTGGGCAATCCATAACTTCACCCTGAGAATTCATAAATACAGAAATCATACCACTTTTACATTTAGCTACTTTTTTCTTTTTTATGATTAATTCTTCAAATGTTTTATAAAATTCAAATATATTTCTTATGATACTTCCAGCCATAATAGAGTCATATTTGGAAAAGCTACAATCAGATATTTTATCAAAAACCGATATACAGTCGGTTTCATTTGGACATACATCAACTGTAAACACCTCTAAGTCTTTTCTGCCCCATGCAGGTAAAATTAATAAGACATCTGGATACAAACTTTTTAGATAATTTTTTATGTGTTTTAAGTCTGCAATATTGTATTTAGAATAAATTGTATTTATTCCAACCGTTAAATTAGATTTAGCAATTTTACGCAATTTAAAATAAGTTTTTATAATTTTGGGAAATGCCCCATTTGAATTTTTTATTTTATCTAATTCTCCACCAATTGAGTCTATAGAAATAAATACTCCTACTTGGATTTTATTATCAGCATTATCTAATATCTGGTTAACATCACGGAAAATTTTTTCTGCAGGTTCACCGCTTGTATAAAAAGTAATATACTTTGGCGAGCAAAATTCAATAACATTTCTACATATCTCTGTTATGTCTTTTCTTATAAAAGGTTCTCCGCCTGTAAAAACAACAGAGTTTACTGTGCCATTAAAGTTTTTAAAAATTTCTTTGTATTCTCTTAAAGTTAGCTCCTCATTTTTACTTTTTTTCCAGATATTACAAGTTTTACATTTAAATTCACACCTATTCGTTACGCTTAAAATCAAATTGCGAGGCCTACTATAAAAAGTTTTAAACATACTTAACTATTTTTTCCGGGCAAGTTCCTTTTTATGCTACTAAGTTCGGCTTATAAAACTTATTCCAAAAAGAATTGCCCCAATTACAATAAAAACATCAGCAAAGTTGAAAATAGGCCAAAAATGTAAATCAATGAAATCTATAACATAGCCCAATCTAATTCTATCAATAATGTTCCCTAAAGCCCCACCAATTTGTAAGCCTATTGCTATGGTCACCAACTTGTTTTTCGTAAATAAAAAAATATAGATAAATAAAAGAAAAATTACTGCTGATATTGTAACGGCAGAGAAAAATTTTGAATTCCCAGGGAATATTCCAAAAACGCCACCTGTATTCTTTTGAAAAGTAAAGATTATTAAGCCTCCAAAAAATGAAAAGTCCCTGCTTGAGTTTTTTAAAATATATACTTTTGAAAACTGGTCAAAAGCACAACTTAAAATTAAAGAGGATAAAAAAAGTATTACTGTAAGAAAAAATTTTTTTTTATTTAGCAGATACCACCTGATTTTTTCCATTTCTCTTTGCTGTATATAAAGATTTATCCGCGAGCTCAATTAATTCATCTTTTTTCATGTTTTCTTTAAAAAATGAAATACCTATACTGATTGTAATACATACTTCCTCTTTTTCATCGCCTGAAAATTTTTCAACTATAAATTTATTGGATTCAACAGTCTTTCTTATCCTTTCAGCCATTTTTTCTGCTCCTGAAATGTCTGTTTCTGGAAGAATTATAACAAACTCTTCTCCTCCATATCTGGCAAAAATATCCACTTGCCTTAAAATGCTTTTTATCAGTTTAGATAAATCATAAAGAAGTTTATCTCCAACTTGATGCCCATAGGCATCATTTAATTGTTTAAAATTATCAATGTCAAATAAAATCAATGATAAATTCTTACCATATCTGTTTGCTCTTGCTATTTCTTCATCAAGTTTTTGATGAAAATATTTATGATTGTATAATCCTGTTAATCCATCAGTAATAGCTAATTCTTGAAGTTTATTTTCATTTAAAACATTTTTAAACTGAACTATAAGGTATTGTATTATTAACTTTAAATCATTCTCAATTTCTTCAGGCAAAACATCCTTAGTTTTAATAATTAATTTTATTTTTAAGTCCTCATCTGAAATTACTTTATATTCCAAACTTTCCCGAAAAGTTTCATCAAATTTATTGTTTTCTGCTTTAATAGGATTTAACTTTGAATAATAAACTTTTTTATCTTTTCCTTTTTCGAGCGATTCAAAAAAAACTTCTTTGTCGGGAAGAAAGTTTTGCAAGTAATTTAAAGACAATTCAATTAAATCTTCGATGTTAGATAAAAGATTTAAATTTTTACAAAATTCTAACTGTAATTTCTTCTCTTGTTCCCTTTTCAAAGATGCTTCATACTGTAAAGCAATTTGCGATACTGTATCTTTTATGGCAAATTTTTCTTGAATAGATTCTTCCATCTGAGTTTCAATTTTCTTAGAATATCTCTCTATTCTATCTTTGCTTTCTTTTATCTTTTTCTTTTCAACCCTTTCAATAAAAAAAGCACCAATAAAAAAAACCGAAAATGTTGGCAATATGCGTAAGAAAAAATCTGCATAAAAAATAGCATTCTGAGAATATCCAAATACAATCAAATAAGAAAACAAAGAAAGTATCGTAGCAAAAGCACTATAAAAAATCTTAGGATTTGTAATGTGCAAAGCCACAATAGCCGAATATCCAATTGAAAAATTACTATTTACACCCCCTGTCCAAATAACTAATAAAGTCACAAATAAAACATCGAGTATTATTGATATTAAATTAATTATTTTGATCTTTTCCTTAAATAACACAATCAAAAAGCAAAGAAATCCTGAATATAAAGAAAACCATATAATCAAAGAAAAAATAGAATGAATATGCTTTTTATCCAACGAATTCTCAATATTAATTTGTGACCTTTGCAATAAAATTAAAATTAACCAAATTGTTACAGTTAAAATGAAAACTAACCTTACTAATAAATAGTATTTTTCTTCAAAAAAAGTATTTCTTTCCATTACTTGAAATAATCAGGATTAATGTGAACTGAAAAACCTTTTTTCGTTTTTATGGTAAATGATTTATCAATCTCAACAGTTTTTTCCCCTTTGTGTAATATTCCTACTTTTTCTTTAAAATAGAGGAGGATGGGAAGTTTTTCTCCCTCTTTACTTAAACTTATACTTTGGGTCGTTAGCAAATTTAATTTTTTATTAAAAAATACTTCAGTAAAGGCTATACACAAAGCCAAAGGGGATAAATCATCTATTAAATTTAATGAAATATCAAATAACATATTTCTATTTGCAATTAATTTTTCTTGTAGAGGGATTATTAAACCTGATGGGGTTATATTCCAAATTGATTTTTGGCTCCTTTTTATTAATTCGGATGATTCAGTAAGAGGTTTGCAATATAATGAAAACCAATTGTCTATCTGATAAAAAGTGACTTTTAGCCTGTAGAGGTCCTCATTTCCCATATCTTCTAATTCAGCTGAAATAGAAGAAGAAAGGAAAGTTTCAGTTTTTGAATAAGGATTTTTCCATTTCCCAGTATATAAAAATTCCACTGTATTATTTCCATATCTTTCTACTCTGCTTTTTACTTCATCTATCAACTCTTTGGAATTTGGCTTAATTGAGCCATTTTGAAAAGAAGAGATTTTTTCTAAATCCCACACTGCCTTATTATAAACTATTTTTCCCTCTCTAAATTCTGCAGGAACTTGGGTGAAACCTTGACTAACATCACCAAAAATTGAATTCAAAAGTTTAACAATGTTGTCTATCCAATTGATAAAGGGGCAATTTCTCTCATTGAAAATATACATAAAAATTTCATCCATTGTTCTCCCCCTATTGAAAAAAATTTTTTTTATAATATTATATATTGGAACTACTTAATAAGATATGTGTTGAATAAATTGAATTTTACTAATGTGCACTAAGATGCCAAGGCAAATTTAATTAACAAACATGCTTCTTAAACCTTTACAGAGATTATAATTTAGAATAATGAGGAACATAAAATTTTATGAACACATAATTTGAATGGTTTAAAATGCTCATTAAAAAATGTAAAATTTTAAAAGTACCACAAAACAAAAGGCTTTAGTAGAGGCTGTTCAAAAAGTTTTCCCTTTTAAAAAACGATTTTTGTGGAAGCTCAAAATGCACAATGTTATACTGACCGAGTAATTCCTCATGAAAACAAAACTTTAAACTAATTGAGAGTTTTTTGAGCTATGTGATGACATAGCTTTAATTAAAATTTATCAAGAATTGTAAATTTCGGAGGATAATTAATTTTAAGAAACTATAAAACATGACACAAACAGAACTACTTAATATTTCAGAAGCTGCTATTTTCTTAGGAAAATGCTCAAAAACTATAAGAAGATATGTAAAAAGTGGAAAGCTAAACAGTCAAAAAATTGGTAAGGCTTTATTTTTCAAAAAAGAAGATTTGGAATTAATAAAAAATAGTCCAAGCAACCTGACAAAACCAGAAAACAGTATTAAAGTTGCTCCTAAAGATGATAAAACATCTTTAGACTCATCAGATTTAAAAGAAAATAATTACATACCATCTTATGATAAAGAAATTCCCTCTGATATTATTACATGTTTAGATAAACTAAATGAAAGAATTGATTATATATCTACCTCCTATAAAAAAAACAATAATTTTGAGGTGGAAAAATTACTTGAAGAAAACAAAAAGTTAAAAAATGAATTAGAATTGATAAAATCTAAAAATGAAATGAATAAAGATAAAACTATACTTTTTGAAAAAGAAAAAGAAATTGAAAATTTAAAATCAATAATAGAATCAAATAAAAAAGGCATTCTCTTATTAAAAGATGAAATAAACCTTAAAAATGAAATAATTAAAAGAAAAGATGAGGAAATATCTATGTTAAACCAAAAAATTGAGCAACTAAAAATGAGTGTAGATTCTTTGGAATTAGAGATAAAAAAAACTCAAAACCCAAAATCCTTAAAGGAAATATTTTCTTGTAGCTTCGGAAAAAGGAGGAAGTAATGAAAGTAAAATTTTGGGGTACAAGAGGGAGTATCCCCACCCCATATTCAGAATTTATGAAATACGGTGGAAATACTTCCTGCGTAGAATTACGGACAAGAGAAAATCAAATCATTATTCTTGATGCAGGAACGGGAATAAGGCGATTGGGATTAAAATTATTAAAAGAATCTAAAATAAAAGAAGAAGAAATAGGACAAATAATGGATTTTGTCCTACCCGGCGAAGTATCTCAAAGTGTTATAAAATTACCTCCCCACTTAAGTTTTTTAAAAGGTGATGAGCCTTACATAGGCACAGCGCATATTTTTATTTCTCACACTCACTGGGACCATATACAAGGATTTCCTTTTTTTGTTCCTGCCTTTTTAGCAGGTAAAGAATTTACAATTTATTCCTTATACAAAGTTGACCATACATTAAAAGATAGTTTTCAAGGTCAAATGGGGTATACATATTTCCCTGTTATGCTTGAACAATTGGCTTCTAAAATTGAATTTGTTGATATAATTGAAGAAACTTTTAAAGTAGATAATGTTGTTGTAAAAAGTAGGAAACTAAATCATCCTCAGGGAGCGTTGGGATATAGAATAACATCCGGAGAAGTTTCAATCGTTTATGCAACCGACAATGAAAGCCCTCGAGAAGGCATTGATAAAAGATTACTTGAACTCTCTGAAAACGCAGATTTGTTAATTATAGATGCCCAATATACTCCTGAAGAATATGAAAAGAAAAAGGGATGGGGACATAGTACCTGGGAAGATGCCATAAGAATAGCAAAAGAAGCAGGTGTCCGAAAATTAGCAATATTTCATCATGACCCTGAACATAATGATGAATTTCTTTCAAAATTAGAAGAAAATACAAAAAAACATTTTCAAAACACAATCTTTGCTAAAGAAGGAGATGAACTTATATTCCCGGCATTTGAAGAAACTGATTTTTCAACAATTGATGAACAAATAAAAAAAGAAAGTAGTAAAATTCAATACAAGTCACATAATAATTCTTTAATTTTCGAATTTGTAGAGCAAATTGATACTTTACAAGTCGATCCAGTTAATATTAAAAACCTAATAAGTTTAAAGAATTATAAAAAGATAATTATAGATTGTTCTACAATTTCATATATTAATAAAAATGACATATTGAATTTATCTCTCATTGTTAGTGATCTCAAAAAAGCTGAATTACCCTTAGAGATAAAAACTTCAACTACCGATGTAAAAGAATTATTACAACTAACAAGATTTGATAAAATTGCAACTTTAATTTGATAATTGTTCAACTTCTTCTATTTTCTTAATGCGCTTGAGATGTCGCTCTTCTGGAATAAACTCCGTTTCTAACCAAACTTTTACTATTTCCCATCCTAAAGTGGTTCCGATCATTCCTCCCCCTAAAGCAAGAATATTTGAATCAATATGTTCTCTTGACTGCCTTGCTGTTACAACATCCCAACACAGAGCAGCCCTTATTCCTTTTAATTTATTGGCTGTTATACAAACACCAATTCCAGTTGTGCAAATTACTATTCCTCGATCGTATTTTTTATTCAATATTCCCATAGCAACTTTATATGCAAAATCTGGATAATCAACTGATTTTGTAGAGTCTGTTCCATGATCAAACACTTCATAGTTTAAAGATTTTAATTTTTCTTTAATAAACTCTTTTAATTGAAACCCACCATGGTCACTACCCAACCCTATTTTCATTCATCTTTCCTCCATTAATTACTCAAAATCCAATATTTTTATTAAAGTAGCCTTTGGCAATTTATCTTTTTCCAATTCAATAAAATTAGAATTAACCTTTTCAACATTATCAAACAATTTGATGAATGGCTCTACAGTATCGATAGGAAAACTTGCTCCCATAACTTTTGTTTTATAATGCATAGGGATAACTAAATTTGGTTTAATTAAGTCAATAATTCCTTTTGCAGTAGTGCTGTCAATTGTAAAAAAACCACCAACAGGAATTAATAAAACATTTACATTTGGAACTAAATCTTTAGATATCATATGCCCTAAATCACCAAGGTGGCATACTTTTATTCCATCAACTTCAATGACAAATATTATATTCTTTCCCCTTTTCATCCCTTTTAATTCATCATGCCATGAATTCAATCCTAAAATATTTATTCCTTTAATTTCTGTTTTGCCTTCTTTATCTACAATTTTGAAATTTCCTTTCACATTATCGATAGCATTATGATCATAATGGGAGTGGCTAACTGTTACAATATCCGCTTCTATATTTGGAATTTTATAGCCAACTGATTCATCAAAAGGATCAGTAACTATTTTAATTCCATTTTCTGCCTCAATCAAAAATGAAGCATGTCCTAACCATTTAATTTTCATCTCACAATCACCTCCTAAGAATCATCATTATATGCTTAACTTATAAGTAATTTATTCAACATAAAATTCAAATTTAAAAATCACACTGCATTTTAAAATTGCCGATCGTGAAAGAAAAACATTAAAATTTTTGAAATTTTAAAATATTTAATTAATCTACTCAATACCCTGAGATAATTTCGAATAAGCCTTTACAAAATTTACTACAAACTCACAAGATTTATAAAATTCTTCCATTACTAAATATTCTGACTTTGAATGAACATTCTTCATACCGCTTCCTACAATAATGGAAGTAATACCGTGGGAATTAAAAATATTAGCATCGCTTCCACCGCCACTTATAAGCAAATTCGGTTGAAGATTAATACTTTTTAAAACCTTACAGGCAACCTTTACCAATTCATCATTTTCATTTAAACAAAAACGACTATACTCCCTTTCCCTTTCAAATTCATACCTCCCACCTAATTCGCTGGTAGCAACCTCAAAGCAATTTTCCATCTGGGCAAGCTGGCTTAATAATTTTTCTTCGTTATGACTACGAACTTCCCCCTCCATTTCGACATAATCAGGAATTATATTTGTTGCCTTCCCTCCGTGAATCGTCCCAATATTTGAAGTAGTCTCGTAATCTATCCTTCCTAATTGCATTTTTGAAATAGCAAACGAAGCAATTTTTATAGCATTTATTCCAGTTTCTGGGGAAACACCTGCATGAGAAGCTTTCCCAAAAACCTTAATTTTTAATTTATCATGAGACGGGGCTTTAATGTAAATATTTTCAGGACCACCTTCACTATCCAAACATAAACCTACACTCGCTTTTAAATTTGAAAAATCAAAATGCTTTATTCCCATAAGACCTTTTTCTTCACATACACTAAATAAAATTTCAATAGGAATATGAGCGGTTTTAGATTCCATTAAAGTAAAAATCGTTTCCATTATTATGGCAACACCTGATTTATCATCTGCACCTAAAATATTTTTCCCATCACTCTTAATAATGCTATCTTCAATGACGGGAAAAATCTTTTCACAAAAACCATCAATTGTATCTACATGAGCATTAAGTAAAATCGGTTTCCCTTTTATTTTTCCATCTACACTTATAATTAGATTTCCTGCATTACCATTAATCTTCTTCCCTGTATCGTCTTCATAAAATTTTAATCCGTTTTTATTACACAAGTCTTTTATAAAATCCTGAATCTGTCTTTCATTTTTTGAGGGGGATGAAATTTTACACAATTTAATAAAAAGATCTTTTAACCTTTCTTTATTGATCATGGTCTTTAATAAATAAAATATCTAAGTATTTCAAAACTCTATTTTTCTCAATTAAGGAAGAAAATGAAATAAATTCTGAAGCAATATGAAGAATTAACAACACAATTATTGAAAATACCTTATTTTGATACGAGATTTCATTCATTAAAAGGTACCCCAAAGATGCTCCAAGTAAATTTGAACCTGTATCGCCAAGCATTGATTTACATTTAAAATCGTAAACTATAGCATATACTAAAACACAAATAATAATCGGAACAAAAAAATTCAGAGTTGAATCTTTTAATGTTATCCCTAAAACAAATTTTTCTCCTAATGTTGAAATCAACAAAACTAACATCGTTGAAAACAAATAAAATTTCACTGCCCGTCCAGGCCTTAAATCAAGAAGATTTAATAAATTAGAACTAAGTGATATTAAGACAGCATCTATTAAGATTAACTTATAATTATTAGAAAATGGTATTGAAACAAAAAATGAGATGGCAAAAACAAAAATCGCCTTAAATAAACTTGGTGGAACATATTTAGAAGTTACTGAAATTGCAATATTCTTACTAAATCCTCCACCACTTCTTTTTGATAGCAAATCATCTATTAAACCAATACACCCTATACCA
>FWPV01013649.1_pt1 | contig 12144 bp, 6 predicted proteins | sample 2228371 | NCBI WGS metagenome assembly FWPV01 (sample SAMEA103939776, study PRJEB20133) | metagenome | reverse complement strand
TCGCCCACCCGCCGGGATACCCGCTCTACACCATGCTGGGCAAGCTCTTTACGCTACTGCCCATCCGCGATGTGGCTTACCGCGTCAATCTCTTTGCGGCCGTCTGTAGCGCGCTGGCGGTCGCGGTCGTGGCCGGCAGCGTGCGCCGTACCACGGGATCATCAGTGGCCGCAGTGGTCGCGGTGGGCGCCCTCGGCTTGAGCACCACGTACTGGGCGCAGAGCACCACGGCCAACATCCGTTCGCTGACCGCGCTTTTTGTGGCGTTGTACTTGGCGCTGGGCATCCGCTGGGGCGAGACGCGCTCCCCCCGGCACCTCATCGCATGGGCCATATGCTTTGGACTAGGGGTAGGCCATCATAGCTCGATCGGCCTGTTGGGCATACCCTTTCTCCTATACCTGTTGACCGTCGAGCCACAAATCGTTTTGCGACCACGCCGTTGGATAGGGCCGCTTGGGGGCTTGATCGCGTCGCTAGTTGTGTTGCTCTATTTGCCGATCCGAAGCCTGACGGGCGCGCCTTTCGACCCCGCCCCGATTCGCTCTTGGGCGGGATTTCTGGAGCATATTCTCGCGCTTGGCTTCCGGGGCGACATGTTCTACTTTCGCACGGCGCCTGAGCTAATGATGCGCGGAGGCGTCTGGCTGAACATCATGCGCCTGCAGTTCGGGCTCTGGCTGCCCGTCGCCTTCGCCCTGGCGACGATACCGCTCGTTTTGCGTGATCGGCGCACGTTGCTGCTCTTGGTGGGCACCTGGGCCATCAACACGCTGGCCGCCGTCACGTATCGCGCCCCCCAGACTGTAGAATACCTGATGCCCTCGTATGTTGCCCTCGCCATGCTGCTCGGCCACGGCTTGGGCTCATTGCTGCGTGCACGGATAGGCCGGGCGTTGCCACAGCTCGTAGCAGCCTTGCTCCTGCTGGCAGCGTTAGGCAACGGCGCCGCCAACTACCCCAGCTTCCGCGAACTGCATCGCGACACATCCGCCCAGGACTATGCCGAGGCGATCCTACGCGATGCGCCTCCCGAGGCGGTGATCCTGTCGAACTGGCACCGCGCCACCGTCTTTTGGTACCTACAGCAAATCGAGGGGAGGCGCCCCGACGTCCAGGTGCGTTATGTTTACCCAGAGGGGGCAACACCCAACGAGGCCGTCTGGCTACGCCGCATCGCCGAGGATATAGAGCGACGCCCTGTAATTGTGACCAACCAGTTTCACGCATTTCGGCAGACGGACTATCGTTGGATCCCCTTCCACAACGCATGGTTGGTGCGCAAGGATGCGCTAATCTCGCCTCCTCCGGAGATCATCGCGCAAAAGGCGGATTTCGAAGAGGGCATCCGGCTATTGGGCTACCAGATCGGCTCGCGCGCGCTAGAGCCGGGGCAGGCGCTCGTGGTGCGCGTCTATTGGCAGGCCACCGCTCCCCTACAACGCGACTATTCGAGCTTTGTGCAATTGCTAGGGCCGAGCGGCGTGGTGGGCCAGAGCGATCTTGTCCATCGCGCCAATGCGATCTCACAGCAAGAGGTGCGCGTGGACGCCTACGAGCTATCCCTGCTCTTACATGCGCAGCCCGGCGAGTATCAGCTCATCACCGGCTTTTATTACCAGAGCGGCGACGGCTGGCGGCGGTTGATCACCCAAGGCATGGATTACGTCACATTGACGACGGTTATGGTACGCCCTGCGCAGCGGCCGGCGGCGACGTGCAGCCCCTTGGACGAGCGTTTTGCCAACGGATTGCGACTTGACGGCGCGGACTATGACCGGAGCATAACGGGTCAGACGAGGCTATACCTACACTGGCAGGTGCCCGGCGTTGTCCTCGACGCATGGCCATCTCTATCTTCGCCGTCCCAACCCGTTCGCGTGCGCGCCATGTCGGGCGGCGCGGCCGTCGCCGAGGCGGCGCTGCCAACGCTCTCGCGGGGCGAAGCGGCTACAATAGCTATGGACCTCCCCGACCATCTTGGGGAGGTTGCCTTGACCCTCACCGACCCGGCCGGCCGCGCGATCGCGCGGCTGGGCCCATGGCATTACCCCACGAGCCGCCAACTCCGATTGACGCTCCCGCGGAGCAAGAGGCATTATGTACCTTTAGGGGGAGAGATGGTTTTCCTGGGATTCGAGAGGCTCCCTTCATCGGCGGAACGCGGCGGCGATTTGGCATTGCGGCCGCGCTTTTTGAGCCTACGCCCATTGACGGCCGACTATGCCGTCTCCGCCGGCCTGGCGAACCGCAGCGCGGGATGGGAGGTCAAATCCGACAGCACGCCCGCCCTGGGAGCTATCCCAACGCTAAAGTGGGTACGCGGTTGGGTGGTCTCGGATCCTCATACGATCACCGTCTCCACATCCGCCCCGCCAGGCGCTGCTGCAGCGACGCTGACCGTGTACGACGCCTTCACGTTGAAGCCGCTCGGCATCCTCGACGAGCGCCTTGTGCGCTTGGGCCAGGGTACGACACTTCAGCTGGGCCAAGTGAATATTCGATGATGGGCGCACGGAAAGGGCGTCACTCGATGCGCAGCCCCTTGACCACGGCCGTGCCCGCCGCTTTGAGCGTCAGGCGATCGTAGAGCACGATCTCCAAGGCACAGTCCTCCGCCGGAAGCGATCCTTCGGGCAGTGGGAGCAGAACCCTATCACTCACCAGCTCTCCCGCACGCCAGAGGCTGGTCGGATACCCTCCCAAGAGGGGCGGCAAGTCACGCACGACGATTGAGCTGCCATCCCCACGCTTGAGGCGGAGTGACAGCATATAATTGAGCGGGGGCTGCCTGTCGCAACGCCAGGTGAGCGCCACCTCAAGCAGCCCGTGGCGAGCCACCTTGGCGCCCGCGTCTATCAACGAGATCACGGGGGGCACGCGCTCCGGCCCATAGGAACCCAGCGCCTCTTCCTGGCCGGTGGCTCGTCGGGTTTGGATGACCTGGATAGGCTGCAAAGCCAGCGCGCCCATCGGGTAGCCGCGCGCCGTGCGGATAGGCAACGGCTGCCCACCTCGCAACACCGTGGGCCTCAGCACATACAGGCCCGGTGGTATATCGGGCGGCAGCGCGATCTCCAAGTCAACCCTTTCTGTCATCGGAGTGGCCACTTCTGCCCAGACAGGACTATGCTCAAAAAGATGAGCTGTAGCGCCAGTCAGCTCTAGTCTGATCTGAGCGCCCTCAATCGCAGGCTGCCAGAACATGGTCAAATGCAACGTGCCACCCGGCTGGACCTGCAGCGCATCTAGCTCGTAACGCTCGAGGCGTGCCCCGCCAAAGAACACGCCTTGCGGCTCTTCATGCAGGTAAGGAGCGCGCACAAAATCCATGACCAGAGGTCCGTTGCCAGCCGATGCATTCCATCCCGGTTTGGGCAAAACAAACCACAGCCCAACCAAGGCGAGAACGCCGATGACCATGAGGCCCCTCGTATAGGATCGAGCGCGAAGGGCAGGGTACAAAAGCAAAACAATCCATATCAGAAAACCGATCGCCGAAGCCCATGTTGCGTAGCGTCGCGTGTTCGTCGGCCCCAAAGATAGACGAACTTTATGGGCACCTTCCGGGATTCGAACCCCGATTAACCCCAAGCCCGGCAATGGCTCCACAGGCTGAGGGCGATCATCCAACCAGGCGCGCCATCCTGGATAGTATGCCGTATGGAAAGCCAGCAGCGCAGGAGACACCGTCTCGATCAACCAGGTCTCATCGGTCGGTTGTTGCCCAATTCGATCGGCGCGGTGCAACTCTCCCTCGAGCGCGAGCGGGGCGGGCTTGGCTCCCCCATTCAACTGCACGCCCGATACAAAAGGCCGCGGCACCATCTCGCGTGGAAGATATTCGTAGCGGACGGTCGTCCCGATGTTGCCCGAATACGTTTCGTAGAGCATCAGGCGCTGCGGCGTGATGTCGGCCTCGCTTAGGGACAGGCGGTCGGTGCGCAAACCTAACATCCCCGCCAGGCCAACCAGTACACAAAGGGCGCCCACCACGACGTCCCTCTTGCGCTTGGGCAACGCGTCGGGGATGTGGAGCGCGAGCAGCGCAACGACGAGCGCTTGCACGGAGAGCATCCTCCAAGGGAACTGCGCGTAAGGCAGAAGGGGCACATGTTCCCACACCCACTTGGAGGATGGCATTATCAGCCAGGTATAAGCGGCAAAGGCTAAAACGATCGCGCCTCTCCAAAAAGGCGAGCCTTTGCGCGACATCGGGGACAACAAGGCCAATAAGCCAAACCCCGCTAATACGGCCTGCGCCAGTCCCATGCCAAAGGGATTGTGATGCCCCTCAATGGCATAATCATGCACCCAACGCCGTTGCACAAGGTCGGCGGCGGCGCGAAAGTGCCCCGCAAAGTGAAAATACCCCGTGGTCTGATCCTGAAGCTGAACGAGGGGTTGCTCGCGCAAGGCCGGCGCCCAATACCACATGCTGAGCACAAGCCCCAACGCCAAGGCGAGAACGCCCAAGGACAAGGCACTCCAACGCTCCGACCTCGGACGAGCCATCACCTGAGCCAGCAGCCACAGACCCAGCAAAGGGCTAAAGATCATAGCCGAGATGTTATGGCTGAGTACCAGCAAGGCATAGCTTGCAGCCAACAAGGCAACGCGCCCTACTGAACGCCGCATACACAGCTCGGTCACGGCGTAAAGGATCAACGGATAAAGGGCGTAAGCAAAGAACTCGGACAGGGCGTCGCCCCGCACATAGACATTAACGAGGTGAAAAGGGGCAAACGTATAGACGGCCGAGCCAAGCAGCGCGGCTATCCGGCTTGCCCCAAGCTCGCGCGCCAAGACGTACATCGTCCCACCCGCAAGCAAAAAGCCCAGCGTCTGGGTCAGCTTGATGCCCCACAGAATCCCAAAACCGAGCAGATCGAACATGCTGGCGAGATAATAGGGCAAGGCCGCATAGAAGTTGAAAAATGGATACCCGAGGCCATGCGCGCCGCCGGGCATCCAGCGGACGGGGAAAATGCCCGCGCGCAGATTGCTCGAAAGCTGATGCACGCGCTGCACGAGGAACAGCGAATCCCCGCCCGCGCGCGTGTTCAGGATGCCAGCGCCGATGATCAACGGCAATGCCGCCACCAGGCTCAGCAGGAGCGCCAGGAACAGGTACACATCCCTGTTCCCGGCATCTGGCTCATCCCCGGCCGAAAAATGCTCTGGCGACATGGCAAGATAGGCGCTGCATTCTCACAAACGCGCCTTGAGGAGACGGAATCCCGCAAACAGCCCAACGGCCAACAAGGCGACCAGAATCCCGCTCACACCATAGAGCGACTGGCCGACGGAGCGCGGCTCGGGAGTCGGGGTCGGCTCAGGGGTGGCCGTTGCGGGGATCTCTGTGGGAGGCAAGGTCGCCGTGGCGCTGGGCACCAGCGTAGCCGTCGGTGTGGGTGATGGGGCAAAACGATCGCCAAAAGCTACATCCACCTGCGCCCCTTCGAGCAAAGCGACGGCCACCTCGTTCGGCGATGTCGAGACGTATCCCACAGGGTCTGTCTCCCAAACGATATAACTGCCCGGCGGGAGCTTCTCAAAGCTATAGGGCTCTCCGCTGCCCGTGGTTGTGTACGTAGCGATGGGCGTGCGCTGCGGATTCGTCAGCTCGATGCGCGCGCCCGCTAACAATTCTTCCTTCTCGTCCCTCACCCCGTTGCCGTTGCGATCATCGAAAACGAGCACACGGATCTGGCCCGGCTTGGGCGTAGGGGTCAGGGTGGGCGTCGGCGTAGAGGTTGGGATGGGCGTCAGGCTCGGCGTTGGCGTCACAGGGATGGATGTAGGCCTCGGCCTCGGCGTCGAAGTCGGAGGGGGAGCCTCGACAATCAGACACACATCGTCAAAATAGGCGTCGTTATGTTTCAGCCTGAACTCGGCATCGCCGCGCAAGTACACCGTGACCGTGCCCCCTTTGGCCTGCGTGCGCACGATCAGCTCAACCCAATTGTCCATCGTCAGGTTGCGCGGCGACCAAACGATATTAGGGGACGTCCAATCCGTGCCACCCGTCGGATCAATCCCCACCGACAGACCATAGTGCCCCCCGCTGGACACGGCCGGATCGTCGCCGCTAGAGCTCCAGGATTGCGCCCAAGCGCGCAAGGTGACGGTGCTATTGACAGGCACATTCACCCGCTGGAAAATGCCCGCATGGTGCGTAGCGTAATTGTTGCCCCACTTCTGAGCCCAGCCCCCATCGCGGATGCGCCGACCGCCATAACGCGCAGCCTCCTCAGCTTTGTATTCAGGACGGCGATTCAAGCCCTCGTCGGCAAATGGGCCGTCTTGCCACCAGGGCGTCCAGCCGTTGGCGACCTCCACTTCCGGAGCGCCGCGCGGCGAAAAGCCCTCCTCAAAACTGCCATTGACGAGCACGTTACCGGGACACCCGGCATGCACTCCGGCGGTAAATAGGAACCATAACGCACAGGCTGCAATCAACCTCGCAGCCCAAACCCTTGACCATGGGTTATGTCGCATCTACCACATCTCCTTTTCGTGACAATCCGTACTATGGCTCTCAGCGCAGGGAAATGGCAGTCTCCTGCGACGGCCGGCCAAATGCATCCAACAGATTGAGGCGCTGAAGCGTCTCCAAGCGGTACAACCCCACCAGGATTCGACAAGTCGAATCCTCATACGGGGCGCTCAACGGTACCACGTGCCGATCCCGCACAACGTCGCCGACGCGCCACTGGTCGGTGGGATAATAACCCTGCGCCGGCGGCCCATCGTGTTGGCCGATCAGCGTCTCACCACACAATGCATGACAAAAGACCGTGTAGCTCGCCGAAATGGGTTGCACTGCCTGCCAGTATAGATCAATTTGTAGCTCATTCGCCCAAGTGAGCAAATTGTAGCCCAATAATTTGATCCCGTCCGCCCAAGCCGCTTCCACATTGCGAGGTACGACATCCGTGGACTGAGTGGCAAAAGTGATATACAGCAAACGCGCCACCGACTCTAGATCGCCTCGCTCTTTGGCGCCCTCTTCGACCACGATCAACCGATCACGAGGCAAGAGAGACAAGTACATATCATAGTCCTCAAAGGGCCAAAAAGCCAGCAGCACCTGCTCGTCGGCGCGAGGTATAGGGACATCGTTCCCCTGAACAGGCAGGATGGTCAAAGCATCTGACGCAGGGCACAAATAGCGCACCGAAGCCCAATCTTGCCAAAGCCGCGCTGCAAGATAGGCTCGTCGCCCGATGGTCGGATCGCCGGCGCGCGCTATCAAACCGCGCCCCTGCCAACCGTTTCCCAAGAAACGGTTGATTGCGACGGCAAGCTGCGTAGCTCCCGCCTCGAAATTGTAATAGGCCGCTTCGCTCTCTAGATGTCGCGCATAGTCGCTCAAGCTTTGGGCAGAGCTAACCGCAAGCATCCCGCACACCAGCGTCAAACCGATCCATCGCGCATTTCTGGCCCGCAAAAAGCGGTAAAGCTCCAATAATCCCAGCGCCGGAAAGAAGAAAAGCATGGGTAAAACGCCAGAAGCCCGCAACATATGGAGCGGCCCCTCCGCCAGAATGGTCGGCATGAGCATCGTCAACAGCCAAATGAGGATCAGCCCATGGGCCGGATCGCGCCGCCACCTTGAAAGCGCCAACAAAACCCCGCCGAGGAACGCCAAGGCGATCAAAGGATCGAATACGGGCCTCAACGGCACATTATGGCGGGGAATGAAATCTCCGCGATCCCAAAAGCCGCTCAGCGCGCGCCATGTGTGCCGGAGCAGATTACCCCATAGGTCCCCACCACTGATGCTCGCGTTAAAAATAGACACTTGGGCAGCACGCCCCATGGTCTCTTGCCAGTGCGTCAGAAAATAGATCCCCAACGGCAACACGACGACCATGGACGAGAGGGCGAAAATCAGCCACCCCCGCAACCAGAAGCTAGAACGATGCCAAAGCAGCGTGTAAATGATAAAGAGCAGTAACGCAACCGCGCTGAAACGCGCCGCTAAATAGGTGTACAGGCTCAGCCCATAGACGGCCCCCGACAAGGCCATGCGTGCCAACCGCCTGTGGCGCAAACCGTTCCACAGCAAAGCCAGTGACATAGCAGCCAGAAGCGGCATGCTGACGGCGCGAAAGGCGACCCGACTGAGGTTGAGCGTCCAGACCGTGGTCGTCACCAAGAGGGCACTCAACAAACCGACCCGACGATTGAACAACTCGTGGCCCAACCAATACACCGCAGGAACGGTGAGCGTCCCCAAGGCGGCGGATACGATGCGCAACGCGCCGGGGGAACGGCCCAGGATTCCCACGCTGATCGCCGTCAAATAGATAAACAGCGGTTCGCGGCCGTTATTGGCCTCAAAGAATATGGGCGTGTGGCCGCGGAGCACTCCAAGCGCGTCCAAGCCGTTGTAGGCTTCGTCATGATAAAGCCCGGGAGGCAGACGATCCAAAGCCGATAGGCGCAAAAACGCCGCCGCGCAGGTGACCAACAAAATAACAAGCCACATAAATCGGAGCGGCCGCGGAGCCGCTCCGTTAGCAGACTCGAGATTTGTCATGACCGGCCGAGCACTCATCAAATCATGGCCATTATAGCTGTGATCCTCGAACTGTCAATCGAGGTACTGCAAGGCGAATGTATCACGGCTCCGGATGGGCTTCGCGCGCAGCACGCGCAACCTGCTCCAAGGAGACGCTATGCTCGCGGGCCAGACGCGCACAATCCTCGTATTCGGGCTTGATGCTCACGACGCAACCATCAAGGATTTTGAGCTTACGGCGCACTTTGCCCCACGGGGTGTGCACCTCGTCCGAACGCCGCTCGGCGATCTCGCGATCCAGCAGGCGATAACGCACCCCCAAAGTCGTGGTCTCTCGCAACAGCCAGGCTCGCAACTGGGGTGCGTCGTCGGGCCGGCAAAGCACGGAGAGCATCGTCCCAGGGCGGTTCTTTTTCATGTAGATAGGTGTGAACCAGACGTCTAGCGCGCCCGACTCCATCAACCTCTCCATAACAAAACCGAGCGCCTCGCCGGTCATATCGTCGAGATTGCACTCCAGCAGCGCGACCTCGTCATGTAGCCCTGCAGGCGAATCTCCGTCCCGGCTCATCTATCAACTCCATTGAAAAGATTGCCTAAAGGCGGGCTTGGACCTCGGAGCGCTCATTCGCTTGCTCGCGCGCCATGCCCGCCCGCTTGGCGATAAGGCCGGCGATAGCGCCCGCGCCCACGCCGTTATCAATGTTGACCACCGCCAAGCCCGGCGCGCAAGTCTGCAGCATGGACAAAAGCGCCGCCTCGCCTTTTCCCCCCATGCCATAGCCCACAGAAGTCGGTAGCCCGATCACGGGAACATCCACCAAACCGGAGACGACCGATGGCAGCGCGCCGTCCATACCCGCAGCCACGATGATAACGTCCACGCACACTTCTTTGAGCAAATGCTGTAGTGGGCCGAAGAGGCGATGCAGCCCCGCCACGCCGACGTCGTACACTATATCCACCGTGCAGCCCATCTCTTGACAGACGATTGCCGCCTCCTCGCCTATCGCCTGATCGGATGTGCCCGCCGTGATGATGCCCACTCGCCCACCGTTGGGCGTAGGCTTGGTCCCATCGCGGCGGATGATCGCCATGCGCGAGACGGGGTACCATTCGAACCCTTCCGGACCGAAAACATCGCGCAAGGCCGCTTCGAGCTCCGGCGAAACCCGGCTCAGTATCGCCCGACCTGTGCGCGCCAATAGAGACTGAGCTATAGATAAGCTTTGCTCTACACTTTTGGTGCTCGCTAGGATAATCTCCGGCACGCCTTTGCGGTTTTCCCGTTCGAAATCGGGACGTGCAAACGGAGAATTTCGCCATTCGTCAGGATGATGTTGTGATACCCTCATTCAAACTCCCCATACGATAGCCATCAAGATCCAGAGTTACATACCGATAACCTAGTTTATGCAAACGCTCAACGAGGACGCGACACACATTCGGCTCGATCACGCGCGCAATCGCATCCGTCGGCACCTCAATACGCGCAATAGGATGGTGATCACGCAGGCGCAATTGCTGGCGCGCCCCCAGAAGCTCGTGCAAGACCTCCTCGGCCGCCTCCACGCGCTCCAAAGCCTCTCGCGTAAGCGGCGTGTCATAAGGGAAGCGCGTGGCCAAGCAGGCTGCCGCAGGATGATTCCAAGTGGGCAAGCCCCTACGCCGCGAAAGCTGGCGGATCTCCGCTTTGGTCAAGCCCGCCTCGGCCAACGGGGCGCGCACTCCCAGCTCTTGCGCCGCCTGAGAACCCGGCCGGTAATCCAGATGGTCGTCGGCATTTTCGCCATGTAGGAGTTGGGTGCCGGGCAACTCGCGCGCCAAAGCCAGCAGCGCTTCGAAGCGCGCACGTTTGCAGTAATAACAACGCCGCGGGGGATTGGCCACCACCTCAGGGATCGCCAGATCATCAAAGGCTACTACGCGGTGTTCGACCCCCAGAAGGCGCGCGACTTCGCGCGCCGTGCGCAATTCCGCGCGCGGCAGGAGCGGCGAATCGGCCGTGATGGCGATTACGCGCTCCGTCCCCAGCGCATCAATGCAGGCGGAAAGCAAAAAACTACTATCCACCCCGCCTGAAAACGCCACAGCGACACGATCAAAGCCGCGAATGATCTCGCGTAGCCTTGCGTTCTTGGTTACAAGCTCCGGCCCGATATCATCCATGGCGCCTCATATCAAGCCAACCCTATGCGAAAGACCTCGGCCCAACCAGGCCATCGCAGGATATTATAGTACAATCCTTCATAAACGACGCATCCCCTTCGCGGCCCCGCGCCTCGAATGTGACGCCTTGCCTGCACATATCATCAAGGCGATTGTTATGCACCGAGCCGATAAATTTCCCCGAACTTGGCCTTCAGATAGCGCACATACGGCTTGACGGAGAGCGGCCCGCCCACGACTCGATATAGTGTCTCTTTGGGGGTGAATTTGCGCCCATGCCGATGCAGGTTTTCGCGCAGCCACGTGCGCAGCGTCGTAAACTCTCCGCGCCGAAACTGCGCATATAGATCGGGGATGTCGCCGAGCGCCCTTTCCCAGATCTGGCAAGAGATGATGTTGCCGAGAAGGTAGGTCGGAAAGTAGCCCATATAGCCCTGCGACCAGTGCACATCCTGAAGCACGCCGTGCGCATCGTCAGGCACGTCCACGCCCAGATAAGCTTTCGTGCGCGCGTTCCAAGCGTCGGGCAGATCCGCAAGGTGTAGCGTTCCGGCAACGATCTCTTGTTCGAGCTCAAAGCGCAGGACGATGTGCAAGCCATAGGTAGCCTCATCCGCTTCCACGCGAATGAGCGAGGGCCGGACCCTGTTGATGGCGCGATAGAAAGCCTCGATATCCACGTGCGCGAATGCCTCGGGAAACGCCGCCTGCAGTTGGGGGTAAAAGAACTCCCAGAACGGGCGCGAGCGGCCCACCAGGTTCTCCCACAGGCGACTCTGCGACTCGTGCAGGGCATAGGACGCGCCATGACACAAAGGCGTGCGCTCAAGGGATGGACTGATGCCGTTTTCATACAGGCCGTGTCCGCACTCGTGCAAAGACCCAAAGAGCGCAGCCGCAATATAGTCCTCATGATAGCGGGTCGTAATGCGCCGATCGTTGATCCCCGCACCGGTTGAAAAGGGGTGCACCGTAGGATCGAGCCGCCAGGAATCGGCATGAAAGCCCAGACGTTCGAGGACGCTCAAACAAAAGGCGCGCTGCCGTTCCGCCGGGAAATGCCCATGCAACAGAGCGTCATCGACTTCCGCCCCACGCTCACGAATCGCCGCGATCAACGGGACGAGTTCGCTCTTCAGTTCATCAAAGACCGCCTTGACCTCGGCGGTGGTCATCCCCTGTTCAAAGTCATCCAAGAGGATATCGTAATCGTTCTCGGCCTTCTCAAAGCAGGCAATATAGCGATGCTTGAGATCAACCTGTTTCTCTAGATACGGGAGAAACAGGCCATAGTCCGACTTGTTGCGCGCATCAACCCAAGCCATATAGGTTTGCGAGGCAGTGCGCGTCATCTCTGCCCGCAGGTCGGACGGGACGCGACGCTCCTTTTCCCAGTCGTGCCGCGTTACTCGGATCAGGCTGGCCTCATCCGAATCATAGGGCAG
>FWPV01013647.1_pt1 | contig 12146 bp, 8 predicted proteins | sample 2228371 | NCBI WGS metagenome assembly FWPV01 (sample SAMEA103939776, study PRJEB20133) | metagenome | reverse complement strand
AGGGGGGATGTGTCCCTTGGCTCCCTTCCCGGTAACACGTTTTCGACCCCCTGGCAGCTTTGACCTTACCGAGGGGACGCCGGCAGAGGAAACTGTGCCATGCTGCAGATCCGCAACTTGCATGCCTATTACGGCAAGATCGAAGCCCTGGGCGGGGTATCCTGCCACGTCAATCAGGGAGAGATCGTCGCCCTCATCGGCGCCAACGGCGCCGGCAAGACCACTCTATTAAATGCCATCTGCGGTCTGGTGCAGGCCAAGGGCAAGATTACCTTCAACGGCGAGAATCTCCTGGGTCTGTCTCCCGAAGGGATTGTGGCCCGGGGCATCTCGCAGGTTCCCGAAGGCCGGCAGATCTTTGCCCCCCTGACGGTGGCGGAAAACCTGGCCCTGGGCGCCTACCTGCGGCAACGCCGGAGCCAGCGGCCGGAGATCAGTGCGGATCTGGACAACGTGTATGCCCTCTTTCCCCGTCTGGCCGAACGCCGGCAGCAGACCGCCGGCACCCTCAGCGGCGGCGAACAACAGATGTTGGCCATCGGCAGGGCGTTGATGGCCAGACCCCGCCTCCTGCTGCTGGACGAACCTTCTCTGGGTTTGGCGCCCGTAGTGGTGGAAAGCATCATGGCCACCATCGTCAGCCTGCGGCAGCAGGGGGTCACCATCCTGATGGTGGAACAGAACGCCCGCACCGCCCTGAGCATCGCCGACCGGGGCTACGTGCTGGAAACCGGCCGCATCCTGTTGAGTGGCCCGGCCCGCCAACTGCTGCATGATCGGCAGGTTACCCGGGCCTATCTGGGTAAGGACTACAAGGAGTTTACCGAAGGGAGATAAGGCCATGCCGGACTGGCGTCTGGAGATTCCCGCCCGGGAAGAGTTGGAACTGCTTCAGTTGGAGCGTCTGCAGAGTACCTTGCATCGGGCCTATCGCCAGGTGAAGTTCTACCGGCGGCAGTTCGACGCCCGGGAGGTGAAACCCAACGATATCCAGGAACTGGCTCACCTGGCCCGACTGCCGTTCACTACCCGGGCGGACCTGTCGCAGAACTACCCATACGGCCTCTTTGCCGTGCCCCTGCGGGATATCGTTCGGATCCAGTCTTCACCGGGCACTACGGCCAACCCCGTGGTGGTGGGCTACACGGCTGGGGACCTGCATTTCTGGCGGGAGTTGACCGCCCGCCTCTACCGCAGCGCCGGGGTCGGCAAAGATGACATCGTCCAGATCATCTTGGCCCCCGGCCTGAATAACTGGGCCCGGGATCTGAAAGACGGCGCCGAACATCTGGGCGCTTCCGTCATCCCGGCTGCCAACCTCACCTTTGCCAAACAGCTCATGGTCATGCGGGATTACAAGACCTCCATCCTGGTGACCACCCCTTCCTATGCCCGGCGTCTTTTGGACGTCATGGAGACCAGCGGGATGGTGGCGGCGGATTTCAGCCTGAAACGGGCCCTCCTGGTGGCCGAGCCGCTGACCGCGGCCCTACGGGACGAGCTGGCCGCCGGCCTGCAGGTCGAGATCAGCACCGCCTATGGCATCACCGAGGTGCTGGGTCCCGGTCTGGCCTTCAGCTGCCCCGAAAATGCCGGCCTACACTTTTCTGCAGACCATTTCCTGCCGGAAATCGTTGCCCCGGAGACCGGGGTGCCTTGTGAGCCTGGGGTTCCCGGCGAACTGGTGATCACCACCCTGTCCACCACTGCCTTTCCCCTGGTGCGCTTCCGCACCGGTGATATCACTTCCCTCCTCGTGGACACCTGCCCCTGCGGCTGCCCTCTCCTCCGCCTGGGAGAGATCCTGGGCCGCTGCGACCAGATCTTCTCCGTGGGGGGCATCAAGGTTCATCCGGAGCAGATCGGTGGCGCCATCCGGGACATTCTCTCCGGGCACCAACCCCGTTACCGTCTCAGATTGGGCCAGGATGCCGGCCTCGCCTACCTGGAGATTGACATCCAGATGGACGAGATGTTCTTCTCCGATGAGGTGAAGTGTCTCGAGGCCATCAGCCGCCGTCTCCGCCGCTATCTGCGGGAAAACCTGGGCATTGACTCCCGGGTGGCGCTGGTGGAACAAATACCGCCGGAAGGCGGATGATTTTTATTGCAATTTTTTACAGCCCTTGTATTGTATGCAACAAACCACAGAGGAGGAGGGTACTATCGGTGACAACGAGGATTTTTCGGATAGTTGGGTTGGCGGCGCTCGGCCTCATGGTGCTGTTCTTGCAGGTGGCACCTGCGGCTGAGCCCATCAAAATCGGTTCGGTCCTGCGCCTGTCCGCCGGGGCCGAGGACGGTCTGCCGGCCAAACGGGGAGTGGAGCTGGCGGTTGCCGCCATCAACAAAGCCGGCGGCATCAACGGCCGCCCCTTGGAAGTGATCTTTGAGGATGAGAAGGACTCTCCCACCAGTGCAGTGAACGCGGTGCAGAAGTTGATCAATGTGGATAAAGTGGTGGCGATCATCGGCCCCATGACCTCGGGCGCGGCGCTGGCTGCCGCCCCCTCCGCCAACGAGGCCAAGATTCCCCTGATTACCCCCACCGCCACCTCACCCAAGGTCAGCGGGGCGGGCGCCTACATCTACCGGGGCTGTTCCCGCATCGACAAGCAGGCGGAGGCATTGACCAAATACATTGCTGCAACCTACAAACCGAAGACGGTGGGCATCCTCTATTCCAATGAACCCTACGGCAAGGGCTGCAACGAACTGTTCAGCAAGTATTTCGATTCCTTGGGCATCAAAGTGGTGGCCACCGAATCCTTCATGCGGGGGGCCAAGGATTTCAAGGCCCAGTTGACCAATCTGAAAGCCGCCAATCCGGACATCCTCTTCATTCCCGGCTACTACCAGGAGACCGCCCCGGCCGCGGTGCAAGCCCGCCAGTTGGGCATGAACCAGCGCATCGTCGGCGTCTATGGTGATATCGCCCCCATTTACATTGAATTGGCCGGGAAGGCGGCAGAGGGTCACTTGGTGGCCAGCGAATACCACGAAGAGTATGACACGCCGAAAAACAAGGCCTTCAAAGAGGCCTACTACGCCTTGGTGAAAACCATTCCCAATGAGCCCGTCAATATCATGTTCGCCGCCCTCACCTACGACATGACCAATCTCATGGCTGAGGGCATGAAACAGTACGGCCCCACCCCTGAGGGCATCAAAAAGTTCCTCGATGAGGTCAAGGACTACGACGGCGTCACCGGCAGACTGTCCTTTAATCCGGAACACGACGTCGTCAAAGGCGACGTTGCCCTGTTTGAAGTCAAGAACGGCAAGTATGTCCGGGTGAAGTAGCCGGCGCTGGCGCTGGTGCCATAAAACCGGGGCGGTCTGCCGGCCGCCCCGGTTTTGTGTTGTCTGCCCAAAAAGTTGTGTGGCTCTGGGGGCGGTCCCACGGGCAAGGGGGCAAGCTCACCGATTTGGGTCTGTGCGCCGCTGTTCGGCAAAACTCCGGCGGGGCGCGGCCGGCCAATGGCGGTAGGGCCCCCAGATTCTGTTGGTCAGCGGGGCGGGCAGGTGTCCCCAGAGCTGCCGCCCGGCAGTGGCGGTCAGGCGGTAGAGGCGGGGAGTGGCGAACAGCGTCCCCACCGCCCGGACCGCCTGGCGCATCAGGACCGAACTGCGGCTGCGGTTCCGCAGACGGACGATGTGGGTGGGCAGGTCGATGGCCACGGGACAGATCTGGGCGCAGGCGCCGCATTGGCAGCAGAGCTCCGTTAGATCGGTCCGTTCCCCCAGGAAGGCTGATAACAGGATGCCGATGGCGCCGGGATAGACGGTGCCATACAGGTGCCCGCCACCCACCTGAAAGATGGGGCAGATATTCAAACAGGCGCCGCAGCGCAGACAATGGAGGGCTTCCCGCAGGAGCGGATCCCCGGCCAGGCGGCGGCGGCCGTTGTCCAGCAGGATGAGGTAAAAGGCTTGGCGTCCCTGGGGCAGCGGTTTCACTGAGCCGATATAGTGCACCAGTGCCGTGAGGCGCTGGCCCGTGGCGCTGGTGGGCAGCAGTCGCAGGAAGACCTCCAGATCCTCCAGGCTGGGGATGATCTTTTCCAACCCCATGAGGGCCACCTGCACCGGCGGCACCGAAGCCGACAGGCGAAGGTTGCCTTCATTCTCCAGCATGACCAGATGACCGCTGGCCGCGGCGGCAAAATTGACTCCGGTGATCCCCATCTGGGCCTGCCAAAACTGCGGCCGCAGATACGCCGCGCCTTGCCGGGAGAGGACGGCAGGGTCAGTCTCACAGGATACCCCCAAGCGCTCTCTGAATACCCCTGCGATGTCCCGCCGGTTCAGATGCATGGCCGGGGCGGTGAGATGCGCCGGGGTATCGCCGGCCAATTGGATGATGAATTCTCCCAGGTCGGTTTCCAGCACCTGGAAGCCGGCGGCGGTGAGGGATTGCGTCAGCCCGATCTCCTCGCTGGTCATGGACTTGGACTTGACCAGCAGCCGGCAGTGGTGGCGGCGGGCCAGGGCCATGATGATCTCATTGGCATGGGCCGCCGTGGCCGCAGCCAGCACCTCGCCGCCCCAGCCCCGTACCTGGGCTGTCAACTCCTGGACGTATTCCTCCAAACGGTCCATGACCTGCCGTTTGATGGCTTGGGCCTGCCGCCGCCAGGTTTCCCATTCCGGGGAGGCCGCCACGATGGTTTCCCTGGCCGCCAGCGCCCGTTGGGCTGCGGCCCGGATGGCCGGTTTTTCCTGGGGGAAGGTAAGCTGGGGCATGGCACAGCATTCCTCACCTTGAGCCGATATCCGGAGAGCGAGGTCCGCAAAACGCCAAAGGGAAGGCCGGCGGCCTTCCCCTTGCGGTTCGGTGTTGCTGCTGGGGATTAGATTTCCAGCCAGGAGTTGGAGAACAGGGTCTGGCCCATGATGCAGCGGACGGTCTTGACATAGTTTTTGCCGTCCTGATCCAGTTTGTCCATATCCACCGGTTCCCCGTCCATGGCCTTGTAGATGGCTTCCACCAGGTCAGGGCGTTTGCCGGAAGTGAGCTCGGTCAGTTTGTCGTCAAAGGCATCCACGATGGCGGAATACATGCCATAACGCTGCAGCATAACCGCATAGGTGCAGTTGATGACGGTGCGCAGGTGATCCGGCACGCCGTTGCTGGAGTTAGACAAACCGCAGGTGGATTTGGCACCAGGGGCCATATCCTGCAGCATCTTCATGTATTCCAGCACCGAGACCAGCTGCTGCTGTTGGATGTTCAGGGGCGCAATGATGGGGTCAAACCAGATATCCTCGTTGGCGATATCGTACTCCGCCGCCTTGGCCAGGATCTCGGCGGTGAGCATACCCCGCTCATGTTCATCCCGGGGCATACCTTCCGGACCCCAGAGCAGGCCGATCATATAAGCATCGTATTTGCGCACCAAAGGCATCATGGCATCCATACGTTCGGGCCGGGCCATGATGGAGTTGATGAGGGCTTTGCCTTTGTGAACTTTCAGGCCGGCTTCCATGGCGGCGATGTTGGAGGTGTCCAAGGCCAGGGGGACATCGGTGACTTCCTGGACCGTCTTGACGACCCACTCCATGAGTTCTTCTCCACCTTTACGGGCCGGGCCGATATTCAGATCGATGTAATCGACGCCTTTTTCGGTCTCAGCGATGGCCAGTTCCTGCAAGGGTTTCTTGTCCCTGTTCTTCATGGCCTCGCCGTATTTCTTGGTTACGACGTTGAGGTTCTCGCCGATGCGGATCAAACGCTGGCTCATATCGCCTCCCCTTTCTTTGGGAACTGAGTTGTCGGGACCGGATAACCGGCCCCGTCCTGCGTAGTGTTGTCTTCCTGAAGCGCGGCTGCTTAGAGATTCTTCAGGAAGGCCGGGATATGGGCTGCTTCCCGCGGACCGATGAGGATCTTCCAGTCGGGCAGTTCTTCTTCCAGGTCGCCACTGATGGCGGCGGCATAACCGGGGATGATCAGGGTGCGGGTCTTGGCTTTATCGGTGATGCCGCACTTCTTGACGAACATACCCACATCATCACCGGAGAATTTCCCGGCGGCCCAGGCAGTCATGACGGACAGACCCTCGGTATCTTTGATGAGCAGCCAGGTGGGCACCTTGCTGCCTTCGATTTCGCCGGAGACGATGAAGTAGGTCAGGGCGAAGTTGGTGGTGATGGCGATGGGCGAATTTTCGTCCGGGTTGTTCAGCGGGTAGATGCCCGGGGTGACGATCATGGGCCGCTGCGGGTCGGTGTAGATGTTCAACCGCTGCAGCAACAACGGGAAGACATAGGTGGGATCCAGGTTCTTCAGGACCACGATGCCGCCGTATTTGGCGATGCAGATGGAGGCGTAGAGGGCCTCTTTGGCCGGATCGTCGGTCATCTCACAGGGCAGGTTGATGGTCGGGAAGCCGAAGGGTTTGAACTGGGCCGTGAGGGCGGCGCGGCGGAAGGCGATGTTGGAGGTCAGGACATCTTTGATGGTCCTGGCGCCGCAGTCCAGAATAATATCTTTCAGGCCCATGCCGGTGAGTTTGGTGGTCAGGTCGGCCAGGGCATCGTAGCCATCGGCCTTGGCCACCACCGCCAGACCCATCTCTTTGGCCAGAGCGCCTACCGCGTCGGCGTTGGCGGCCGTGGCGGCATAGAGTACCGGTTTCCGGTCTTTGGCGGCCTCGGCGCCGGCCTTCAGGATATCCACATTGTCGCTCATGAGCATGAGGGCGGCATCGCTCTTGTCCACCACGGCTTTGGCAATGGCAGCAAACCGGGCGGCGTCACCATTGACATCTTTGACGACCATCATCTGAGGCCGCAGGTTGAAACCGACCCGCTCGAACTGCAGCTTGGAAAAAGTGGCCAATTTGGCATCAACATCGGCGTCGCTCAGGTCGCTGGTCAAGGTGCCGGCCAGGATGGTGGGGTTGAAGAAGGTCTTTTCGTGCCGGAAGAAGACCGTTTCCCCCCCGGTGACCACTTCGCCGTCTTTCATGGCGATCTTGACCGGGCGGATCGGCGGGGCGGAAGCTGCCGCCAGCTTCTCTTTGGCCTCCTCAGAGACGTAAGGACAGGCGGCCAGCTCTGCTTTGCCGGAGGCCAGCGCCATGGCGAAGGCCAAACAGGTGGGGAAGCCGCATTCCTTACAGTTGGTTTTGGGTAGCAATTTAAAGATTTCAATTCCGGTTAATGCCATTGCTTTCTCTCCTTATCCTTGGCTTAAACAGAAAATGCGTATTGCAATCAGCAGGTAATGAAAAACATGCGGGTGCAGGGAAACAAAAAATGATCCTGATTGCCCAGGGGATGAGCTGCCAATCACAGGAGATAAGCAGTCTCAAGATCGGGAGGCGTTGCGCCCCGACTGTGGCGCCAGTCCGGGCGCAACGCACGTTGCTCGTCTCCAGGGAGACTACAGGATCGATTCCATGCTCAGGGCCGGATGGCCTTTTTCCTGCAGGAAGGGGTAGATCTCATCTTCGGTGACGCCCACGGTCTCGTCGGCGATCATATCGATGAGGTTGGGATACCCCAATTCCTCACCCCGTTTGATGAGCCGTTCCCGGAGCTCTTCCTTCAGGCTCTTGGGCATCCATACCAGGCGCAGGAGGCCGCCGTCCCCCACCAGGTACTTCCGCTGGCAGATGTTGTACTTGCTGTGGCCCACAAAGCCAGGGCTCTGCAGACCGCCACCGGCAGTACCGGCCAGGGTGGTGAACTTCATGCCGCAGGGGGTCTCACCGGTGTAGTCCCGATGCACGGTCATGATACCGTTGCACATGGGCAGGATGGCGGCGATGCACTCGCAGCAGCCGCAGGTGGTCATGGGATCCACCAGGAGGCTGTAGAAGCTCACCGAGTTGATGGCCTGGCGGGAGGCCTTGGAGACGAAATCATTGACGCCCACGAAGATGCCATACCGTTCGTCAATGCATTCACCCTTTTGCACCGGCTGGTTGGGGCCGGTGGGGTTGATCTCATGGGAGGCCTTGCAGTCCATCCAGTTGTAGGCGCCGCACAGACCGGTCCGTTCCGGGCTGACCACGCAGACGTGGGTGGGCGCGAAGGACTGGCACAGGGTGCAGGAGTAGAAGGTCTCGGTGGTCTCGTCGGTCATGCCTTCAATCCGGGCATCACGTTCGGCATAGACCTTCCGGGCCTGCTCGGCGATCTCTTCGACCTTGTCTTTTTCAGTGTACAGCTTGATCTGGACTTTGTCGAAGATGGCGCCGAAGTCCTGGTGGAATTTGGCATGGAGCAGTTTGCCGATGTGCTCCAGCCGGAAGCCCTTTTCAAAGGCCGCCTTGCTGAAGCGGTACCAGGCGATGTCCCGTTGGCCCATGTGCATGACGCCCTGGACATAGTTCACCAGGTGGTGAATCTGCCGCTCCAGGATGGGCTCAAAATCGGCCTGGAAGTTCCGGCCGGCCACTTCCACCACCACGGCCAGGGGCAGGGCACCGCCGGGTTTGGCGACGGAGTCAAGGTCGGGGCCGAAGAGTTCCACTTTGCCGTCTTCCACTTCATCCATGCGCTTGCTGGTGACCCATTCCACCGCCAGGGTCTTGCCACCACCGCACTGGGAGTGCAGGTCATCCTTACGCACCCGCTCGCCCTCGAAGGCCGGACCGAAGGACACCGGGATGGGCACCTCGGTGATGACGACTTTCAGGCCGCGCACCTCGATGGATTTGGGACCCAGTTCCTTGAAGGGCACGTTGCTGACCACGTGCTCGTATGTACAGATACCGGTGGGCAGCACTTGGGGGATATCTTGAGTGGTGATGGTGGGGAAGCCCCAGTTGATGGCACCGGCGGCGTTGGCATACCATTCATCGGGAATTTCGGACAGCGCATTCACGAAGGCGAAAACGCGGTCCTTGTTGTACAGCAGGTTTTTCAGAGCCGCACCCGGTTTGATACCACCGAAGGCCATGGCGGCCCGGCAGGCAAAGCCCAGGGCGAAGACCGCGGCGGAGATTTCCGGGCCGAAGGGTACCAGACGGGTGGGCCAACCGATCTGCATGCCGCCTTCCAGCAGTTGTTCGGCAAAAGAGGTCTTGCCTTCGATGTCCCGGGCGGCGATGAAGACGTAGAGGTTCTTGGTCTGGTATTCATGGGCCAGGGCACAGGCCTCTTCCACCGACGGGGCCGAACCGACGATGGCGGCGAAACCCGGGGCAGAGCCGTCCACGAACTCCACACCGCGTTTCCGCAGGATGATGTCGTTGGCCGGACCGACCCAGATCTTCTCGGCGCCTTTCTCAATGATATCTTCGCTGAAAAGATAGAAATCGGGCTGTTCCAGGATGCGGATGGCTTCGTAAATCTCTTCGGCGAAGAGGGTGGCCAGACCGGCGTCCAGGCCGGGGCCCAAGTAGGGCAGGTGGTGTTTTTCCGCCGGTACGGGCGGCAGCATTTCCAGGCACCGATCCATGACGCCTTTGGCGTCCTTCAGGTTTTTTACCGGAATACCCATCAACGAATAGATGATGGGCAGGAAATAGGCGGTATCAGGGAAACCGATCTCCTGCTGGGGACCGTATTTGGCGATGGCATCATCCAGTTTTTGGGCGGCGTTTTTTACGATTTTGTGGGCGCCCCGGATCGCTGCCGAAATGATGATCTTAGACACAGGAACTCCTCCTTATTCATAAGGACATTGTGTGATTCCCAGGCCTCCCCGGCAGAGGGGAGGCCTGCAGCACTGTTACTCCGCCGCGGCGGCCGCAGCATCCATCTGCCGCCGCATTTCCATATCGAAGAGGACCCGTTCCCGGGCCTTGTCGATGCCCAGGGCAGCCCGCTTCTTGTCAATGTGGGCGATCATCTTCTTGGCCATTTCCATGGGGTCTTCCACGAAATCCCACTTGCCGCCGTAGGTCTCCTCGATCCCCTGGAAGAGGTAATCGGTGAGGAGGTCGGAACCGGTGGTGGGGAAGGTGACGCCGAAGACGGTGTAGACGCCGGAGGTGACAAAGTAGTGGCCGATGGAGATGGCCTTCTCACTCATCCACTCAGGCGCCGCGCCCGCGGCCGGCAGGTCGCTGATGTCATTGCCCAGACCGCCCGCCTTGACGCAGGCCGTGGCCGCCATGAGGATGCGGGAGTTGTCCACGCAGGAACCCATGTGCAGCACCGGCGGGATACCCACGGTCTCGCAGACCTCCGCCAAGCCGGGGCCGCAGTACTGGGTGGCCGCTTCCGGCGTCAGCAGCCCGAACTTGCCGCAGGTCATGGCCGAACAACCGGTGGTCAGGACGATGACGTCGTTCTTCAAGAGCTCCTTGATGAGGGTCAGGTGGGCATTGTCGTGCATGGAGCGGCAGTTGTTGCAGCCCACGACGCCGGCCACGCCCCGCACCCGGCCGCCGATGACGTTGTCGTTCAAGGTATAGTAGGAACCCCGGATGGAGCCGCCCAGCAGGTACTGGATGGTCTCATAGCTGAAGCCCACGATGGTCGGGGTGCTCTGGGAGGGGATGAGCACCGGCGCCTTGCGGTTGGGGAAGTTGTCAATGGCTTCCCGCACCACCTTGCGGGCCACGTCCAGGGCATGGTGGTCGTCAAAGGGGATGTGCAGGGTCTCTTTTTCCATGCGGGCCCGGGGGTCCGTGGTGATCAGCTTGGTGTGGTAACAGGCCGCCACGTTCTCCAGGGACTGCATTTCGCACTGCACGTCCACCACCATGGCGTCCACCGCGCCGGTGATGATGGCCAGCTCCTGCTGCAGGTAGTTGCCCGCCACCGGGATGCCGTGGCGCATGAGGATCTCGTTGGCGGAGCAGCACATGCCGGCCAACTGGATGCCCTTGGCGCCCTTGCTCTGGGCATACTGGATGGCTTCCGGCTCCTGGGAGGCCACATAGATCATCTCCGGCAGCAGGGGCTCATGGCCGTGGATGATGATGTTGACGTGGTCTTCCTTGAGCACGCCCAGGTTGATCTCCCCGGCCACCGGCACCGGACAGCCGAAGAGGATGTCCTGCAGGTCGGTGGAGATCATGGAGCCGCCCCACCCATCGGACAGGGCGGTGCGGGTGCATTGCTTGATGATATTATGGTATTCCTGGTCCACGCCCATGTGGGTGCGGTGCATCAGTTCCACGATTTCAATGTCGCAGCCCCGGGGCACCACGCCCTCGGCCCGCCAGATCTCCTGGCGCTTCTTGGGGGCGCGTTTCACATACACGAGTTCGCCGGCCTGTTTGCCGAATTCCGCCAGGACCTTGTCGGCCAGTTCCTGGGCTATGGCTTCGACGCTGCGGGGTTTCTTGTCGTCGCCCTCACCCTCGGTGATGGCCACGTCAAAGTCTTTGGCCACCTTTTTCAGCTTGGCCACGTCCTTGATCTGATACCCCTGGGCCTTGCCGTGGGCCACTTCCTTGAAGAGCAGGGCCGTGCCCCGGGAGTGGTCGTTGTGGGCTGCGGCCCCGGAGGCCACCATGCGGGCAAAGTTCCGGGCCACGATGGTCTCGGCGGTGGCACCGCACAGACCCATGCGGCCTTTGGTGTCTTCGCCGGCCTTCTTGGGCTTGGGCACCCGGCAGGGACCCTGGGCGCAGATGCGGCAGCAGGCCCCCTCCGCCCCGATGGGGCAGGGTTTCATCTTCTCGGCCCGGTCCCAGATGGTTTCAATACCAGCGGCCTGGGCCTTTTCGATCATCTCTACAGTCACCGGATCCACTGAACACTTGCTGGGATCCAGTTTCTTCTCCTTTTTCTCCTCGGCCATACACCGTCCTCCTGTAACGGATTGATCTCAAAGCAAATTATTTAACCTACTCTCTTCTATACATGATCATAGCCAAATAAAATCTTTTTGTCAATTATTTTGTTTATAATGCTCTTCAGGTGAAAATGATGGCGCCGCCAGTCTGATGGTAGCAGGGGCGCTTAGGGTGCTGGAGGCGTCGGCGAAGGGATGGGGCGGACCAGTCGAAAGCCGATGAAGCCGTCGGTCTGGCAGGGCGGGGCGAATTGGCGGGCGGCACAGCGTAGGTCTCGGGCCCGGGAGTACCAGGAGCCGCCGCGCAGCACTTTGGCAGTGCCGGTGGGAGGGCCGGTGGGATTGGCAGATGGGCGGTTTTCATAAGCCTGAGGATCGTACCAATCAAGGCACCACTCCGCCACATTGCCGGCCATGTCGAAGAGGGCGTAGCCGTTCG
>FWPV01013645.1_pt1 | contig 12146 bp, 13 predicted proteins | sample 2228371 | NCBI WGS metagenome assembly FWPV01 (sample SAMEA103939776, study PRJEB20133) | metagenome | reverse complement strand
AACTTACGGATCTTCCTACCGATTCCTAGTTTCTTCAGCTCGTGTTTTGTCTCTTCTGTCACGGAACACCTCAGGAAAAGCCCTTTGGACGGCCCAATCTAGCGCTTTTTGGCAGTGATTTCAAGAGTTGACGTGGCCAGGGTAGCTGTTGGTCTAGCCCAAGGCTCACATTGACTGTATGGGTTGAATAGGCGCTGTGCTTATCGGACTCAAGAGAAAAATGAGTGGCCGTGATGGAAATGAGAGGGAGATAAAGCGATGGAAAATAAAAAGATTGTCTATATCGAAGATGACCAGGATATGATTGATCTGGTAAAGATCATCTTGAGCCATGATAATTTTGACATTATCGGTGTGCATGAAGGGCAAATGGGTATAGAGACGATTCGCCAGGTCAAGCCGGCGGTCATTCTTCTCGATCTCATGTTACCGGATATAGGGGGCTGGGCAGTCTATCAAACCATCAAACAAGAACCGGATTTGTGCGACATCCCGGTCATCGTTGTCACGGCACGCGGCGCTCCCATTGACAAGGTCCTGGGCGAACATATTGCCAAAGTACAAAAGTACATCGTGAAACCATTTGCCACCCAGGAATTGCGGGACAGTGTGAGGCATGTTCTGAATGCAGCCCATTGATGTTATGCCCATAGCGAGTCTACTGGCGATCGGCAATGAATTGCTCAACGGCGCCGTCCGCGACGCCAATCTCTTCACGCTGAGCCAATATCTGACGCAGATGGGATTCAGGGTTGAATATGCGCTGATGACCCGCGATCTCCCTACTCAGATTGCAGATGCCTTGTTGTTTATATTGGCCCATAAGCCGGACGTGGTGCTGTGTAGTGGTGGTCTTGGTCCCACCGAAGACGATTTGACGTTGGCCGCGTTCTCACAAGCTCTGCATTTACCTCTCACCCTGAACCAGGCCGCCGTGGAGCTGGTTGAAGCCCATTACCGGCGTCTGCTGGAACAGCATTACCTGACCCACCATGGGCCGGAATTCGCGCGCCGGAAAATGGCCCTGCTGCCTGAAGGCGCCATCCCCCTACCCAACCCCGTGGGCACCGCGCCGGGGGCCAAACTAGACTATCAGGGGACGCTCATCTACATACTCCCCGGCGTACCGGCCGAACTGGAAGCCATTTTCACCACAACGATTGTGCCCGAATTGAATCGGCGTTTCCCGCCGGCGGCGTGGGCCGAGCGGACTTTGCTCGTGCACTGCGATGACGAGGCCGAAGTTGCTGCGCCCTTGCGCGAGGTCGCGCAACGTCATCCTAACGTTTACCTCAAATCGCTGGCCAAGCCCTTTCCCGCGGCTGGCGTCGAGGGATTGCGGGTGATCGCCACATCGCAGGCGCAGACCGCCGCTGCTGCACAAACTGCAGTTATGGAAGCCCTGTCTGATCTGCGCGAGGCCCTGGAGACGGCCGGCCTGCGCGTAAGCCATTTTGCGTATCCAGACCAATCCATCGAATGAACGGGTTCCTCGAAGCGGTTACTTGCGATCCGTTCGACACATTCAAATCCATTCAGTCTGCTGACATCTCACACAGCAAAGGGGGCACCTATGTCTTTAACACTCAAAGTCGTTCCAATCGAAAAACCCGAATCCCTGAACTTCATATTGGGGCAATCTCACTTCATTAAAACCGTGGAAGACCTGCACGAAGCCCTGGTCACGGCGGTACCCGGCATCAAATTCGGGCTTGCCTTCTGCGAAGCATCGGGCAAGTCACTGGTGCGTTGGTCCGGCAGCGATGAGACATTGTGCGAACTGGCACGGAAAAATGCCCTAGCCCTGAGCGCCGGTCATAGCTTCATCATCTTTCTCGGCGAAGGTTTTTATCCCATCAATGTCGTGAACACCGTCAAAATGGTGCCGGAGGTGGTGCGTATCTTCTGCGCAACGGCCAATCCCACGCAAGTTATCGTCGCGGAAACCGAACAGGGTCGCGGCATCTTGGGTGTGGTTGATGGGGAGCTGACAAAAGGCATCGAGGGCGAGGAAGACATCGCCTGGCGCAAAGGCTTCCTGCGGATGATCGGCTACAAACAGTAACGGCATCCGGCAAACGTAGGAAGTCCCATGCGTTGGCTGGATTTGGTTAAACGGGATCCGGTGCCCTGGTTATTGGATCCCGAAAACCCCTCTGCCCGGCTGTTGACGCTTCGTCACCTCTTGAAAAAGCCGGAGACCGGTCTGCCGGAAGAGCATGCCAGGTTGCTGGCGTGGAAGCCCATCACCACGCTGCGTGAGCATTGGAACCACGTCAATTTTTGGGGACGCGAGAACGATCCATATTACGGCGGGGCCATAGGCAACTTTGGCACGCTCTACCTCCTCAGCCAGTTGGGCGCTCCTCTCTTTCCTGAGGTCGAGCCGGTGTGTGAGAACCTGCTCAACCGTGGGCGCAGCGAGAACGGTCGGTTTATGCCGGAAGAGACTCCCGCCGCACCCTGGTTGTGCTATACGGGGATGGCATTGCAGGTTATGTGGCATTTTGGTTATGGGAACGACCTGCGCGCCCGTTCTGCCCTGCTGGCCCTCGAACAAATCGTTCTGCTGCGCTCGGAAAAGCTCGAATGTCCGATTGCGAATGGGATTTGTCATCACGGGCTGGTCAAGGCGCTGGCTGCCCTGCTGAGTATCCCCATCGCCCAACGAGAGGTGAATGAGGAACAGGCTATCGCGGTGTTGGGGGAACGCTTGATGAATTACCCCTATGATTTTGGCAAACACGACGCCGATTGGCTGCTGCCGGGTTTTCCCCGTTACTATCGCTCCGATCTGATCGAACTCTGTCATGTTTTGGCCCAAACGTCCTATCGGACCCACCCGCGTTTTGAGGAACTCTTGCAGCAGATGTTGGCCTTGCAGAATGCCGAAGGGCGCTGGTGCAAAGCCCGCCCGACGCCGGCAGCACCACACGTTGACCCTCACTTACGGGGATGACATCTATGCGCCCTGAGGACCAACGCCGCGCCGCCATCCGCTATACGGTGATCCCACGGGTATTGGTGTTCATAACCCGCGACGCTGAGGTGCTGTTGTTGCGCGGGGCAGCAGATAAGCAGCTATGGGCCGGACAATATAACGGCTTGGGAGGACACCTTGAGCCTGACGAGACCCCCCACCAGGCAGCCGTGCGTGAGGTGCAGGAAGAAGCCGGTTTGGTCGTCACTGCGCTGACCCTGCGTGCCATCGTCCATGTGACCTTGCCGCAGCCTCCCGGTGTGATTTTTTTTGTTTTTGTAGGTGAAGCAGCCCAGGGGGAACTTCGCCCTTCGGCGGAAGGCATCCCGCGCTGGGTAGCGCATACGGAGCTCGCGGCGTTGCCCCTCGTTGAGGACTTGCCGGAACTGCTCCCCCGTGTCCTGACGCCCGGCCCGCTGATTTTCGGACATTATACTTTCACCCCAGATGGCTTGCGCACCACTTTTACATGAGCGGACCGGTCTTCACTCCACCGTAACCCGCCCCAGGGTCAATGCTTTGGCCTCCTCTTCCGCCAACGCCCGCAGCGTTACCGGGAAACGCCCGTGTAAAGGCGATAAGCGGCACCCCAAACCGATGCCTAAGGTCAACAACCACGCCAGAGGAAAGCCGATGCCGCTCAGAGGCACGGCACGTTGCAACTCGGCCAGGCTCCCGTTGTCCCAACCCCCGAAGAGTGCGGTGAGGAAGCCGTATAATGCCAATGCCGGCCCCAAGACGATGCAGCCCAGAACAAGGCCGACAGAGGCCGTAGGATTCGGCCACCACTCTGCCACTCCATGCAGCACGCTGTAGATAAGCCAGGCCGCCAGCGCAGGAACAACCAGGGTACGCCATTTATAGAGGGGCAGCCGTCCGATCTGGCGATAGAGGATAAGCCAAGCCACCCCTAGCCGCAGCATAAGCGCTATCGCGTAAGCGGCGGGCAATCCCGCCATCCCACGTTCAAGGACAAGCACCCCCATGAGCCCCAGACGTAGCACTTGCTCACCGATAGTCAGCCCCGAAGCGAGCGCCGGATGGCCGATTGCCGTCAATGCCGCATCGCTGAACCAGGCCCCCCACTGCAACGCTCCCCATATCAGGAGCGGCACAAGCCACGCCGTCACATCCGCAAAAGCTGCGCCCGCCCATCCTCGGACAAGACGGTCTCCTACCGCGCAGAGGGTCGCAAACAAAAACAGGCTGAACCATATCCCATAATGGATACCTTGACTGCTGTAATAGCGCAACAGCGTCCTGTAGCCCTGGCTGTGTGCTTCCGCCATAGCCGGTAACAGGCCACGGTACAGACTTTTCCCCAGTACTTCGTAAGCAGTAACCAAGGCGAGCGCCAACAGCCAGGGCGTTGATTGACTATCGAAGGTGGGAATAAAGCGTGGGAGCAGAAAAACTTGCGCCAGAACGCCCAGCGGCACAAAGATGGCGCCAAAGGTCAGCCGGCCCCCAAAACTCAGCATGCGCTTTATGACCTCTCGCCCGAATGTCGGTAGAAAAAACGCCTGCGGCCTGTATCCTAACCGTTGGTAGAGCAGCCATCCAACCCCAAACTCCACCATCTCCGTAAGGTAGAGTCCAATACCTAAGCCCAACACGCTCCTGACCGTTTCATCAATACCGAGGGACATTGTATTCCAGCGACGCAACAGCACTACGGCAGCGCTCTGGAAGGTGATCGGACAGAGCATGGCCAGGATGCTAAGATATTGTTCGTAATCCAACCGCTGCAGCGCCCGGAAAAAAAGTTGAAAGCCGTGGTAGAAACCGGGGAATTGAATCAGAGCGTGGGCGATCACATAATACGCCAGGTATGCCGTCGCCGCATTGGGGAGAACAAAAGTTGCTATGAAGAACGCGGCAGCCAACTGCACAGCCCCACCGAGCAATTGCCACCAAACGTAGAACTGAAAGTAACGGAATGCTTCGCGGGGATGATGGACGCGCAAGGTGGCAAAGTAATACACCGCAGCCACACCGATCTCCAGATCGAAAAGCAACCACAGCACGCTCAACCCTAAAGCGGTGATATTCCAAAGCCGTAGGGTGAGTGGCCAGGGCACCAAGGCGCGGGGCAGAAAATCCAATTGATAGGCGGTCAGCAGAGCCAGCACCGGGAAATAAGGCCCTAGCAGCGTCAACAGTCCTGCCAATGGGCGGTGAAAGCCGACGCTCTCCCAGCCACCCGACGAGGGAGGCGCAGCCGATGTTCCCCACAACTTTCGGCGAAGGGACGGCTGCATGAACAGACGCCGCCGCAGCAGGTAGAGAGCGACTACGGCAATGAGGAGCGCTGCCAGCCCCCCACCGATTATGGCCGAACGCACTTGGCCATGGGGAACCGGCGAAAAGGGATAATCGGCGAAGGACAAAACGCGCGTGGCCCCGGCCGCTTCGGCCACTAACCGATAAACAAGATAGCGGAAATACGGCCAGCTTTGCCATTCGTGGTTGGCGGACGCACCAAACCATGCCCCCACGATAAAGACTTGTGTCTTTTCGCGTCCCCGCACTCGCTGGATGACCGGCTCACGGGCGATTGTCGTCACAATGGGCAAAAGCAGGTTAGGGTTGGAGATAACGACACGCGCTTGTAGCGGCGGAGCAGAATCCCAGCTGATCGCCTGATGAAGTGGATCCGCTTCGTTCCCCATCTGGACGGCCAGAGAGCGTTCGACAGTGGTTATACCAAAGGCCCCGATGCCAAACACGGCGCGCAGGTCCTCTACCGTGCGGGGGAAGTGCGATCCGCAGAAAATCACCAGCCCCACATCCCCTTGTCGGACCGAGCCAAGCAAGAGGCGCAATGTTTCTTCCTGGCGGGGGTAAAGATCATTGAGGACCAGAACCTGCGCCAGTTCAGGTTGATCAACACGCACAATATAAGGGGCCGCCAGATTGATTGCCTCGGCAACGCCATCTTCGGCGCCCACATAATAGACCCCCACGGACGTGATGGGGGTCTGGGCCACAGCAATATGGCCACCGCCGACGGTCAAAAGTAGGGCGAGAAAAACGGCCCACCCCTTCCTTAGCCACCTCGGCGCGGATATGGAGAGCTCTTTTGCCGGGCGCTCCCGCTTTTTGGGTATTTCACTTTTTCTCATCGTCGGCCGACGACAAGGACGTTTCGGGCGGCGTCTTAGCCGGTCGTTCCAGGGGAGGCAAGTCCTCCGGCTTCTGCAAGCCAAACTGCTGAAGAAACTCAAGGGTTGTCCCATACAAGATAGGACGCCCCACGCTTTCGGCACGCCCGACCTCTTCGATCAAGCCGGCGACGAGCAAGGTGCGCAACACGCTATCGGAGCTAACACCCCGGATCGCATCAAGCTGTGGACGGGTGATGGGTTGCGCATAAGCCACAATCGCCAGCGTTTCCAGCGCTGCCTGCGAAAGACGCAAGTTCACTTCTAGCCCTAGCAGTTTTTCGATAAAGGGCGCCGCTTCAGGCGCGGTGGCGATTTGGAAACGTTTCTTACTACACTGTAGTCGCAGCCCGGACGTTGCCAGACGCTTTTCCAATGCCGTCAACGCGGCCTCTGTCTCGTCAAGAGATAGACCGGTGATGCCGGCAAGGGTTTCCGCCGTCAAAGGATGCGGCGAGGTGAAGAGCAATGCTTCGATGAGCGCATCCGACGATAACGTAGCCGTCACACTCACGTTTAGCGTTCCTCCCCCGTGGGGATAGGCGGCGGGCTTTCCCGTTCTTGGGGCGTCGCGGCCGGTAGCGAGGGGACGGGTGGCAGAGGTTTCTCGCGCACGGAGACGTCTTTCTTCACCACCGGCGCAGGAGCAGGTGCGACCTTGAGGCGTATCTCCGGCTGGCCATAGACCTGCAGCCCCAACTTGCCGGTCAGGGTGGTTTTCACCATTTCCATCAATTGCCCCGCCAGACCGGGGATATCAACACCGGCCTCGACCTCGACATCAACAATTGCCCGCACTTTGTCGCCTTTGGCGTTAACTTTGGGGGTCACTTTGATAACACCCAAAACCGGATCGAGCGTGTAGGCCAACTGCTGTACGATGCTCTCGGCGCTGATGGTAGCCATCCCGCCGGTCACCTGTTGGACCCGGATAAAGCGCTTGCGCGCCGGCCGTACTTCCAGGAAGATCAGCAGCAGGATAAGCAGATCGGTGAGTAGAGCGAGTAATATCCCGCCGCCCAAGCGCCATGCCCCTATGACCTGATCCCTGAAAAACGTGCCTATGTGCACCAGCCACTCCCCAATGTTAATGAGAAGGACATGGGGCAGGATAAAAACGGCCGTCAATGTCACCATCAGGATCAAGAGCACAACAACAATGATGATACGATTGAATGTATTCATGGTTCACCTCCTCTACAAATAGCCACCGCGGATACAGAGATAACGCCGCTCAACCGTTGATGAGCCGCAGTTCATGGGTTATGCTTTTGAAAATAGTCACATCGTCGTCAGGTGGGTCGTTCGGGAACTTGATGGAGCGGTAGGATTTTCGTTGGTTGTTCAGAACTCGACCCATACCTCGTCCACATAAGCGCGTAGGGTGGTCTCTACCAAGTCGTGCACGCCGATTTCGGCTTCGACCCGTTCGACCTCGGCTTGGTTGGCGCTGGTTGCCGGATGAAGGGCGTGGAGTGAACATGGGTCACGGTAAGGCTGGATGGAAAGGGCATAGGTGCCGATACGTTGCGCAACGGCTATGATCTCGCCCTTATCATAGCCGATGAGAGGGCGCAAAATGGGCATGGTGGTCGCGCGGCTGATCATGTTGATATTCTGCAAGGTTTGCGAAGCCACCTGTCCCACGCTCTCCCCTGTGACCAGCGCAAGACATTGACGCCGCTCGGCGAGCCGTTCCGCAACCCGCATAATGAAGCGACGGAAGACCACCGTTGAAACCCGGGTGTTCACGTTCGCCAGTGCAGCTTCAAAGGGGGCGGCAGAAACCATGATAAGCGGCGTGGTAAGTCGGTGAGGCGCCAACACCACACGCGCCATCTCCACAATTTTCGAGGCGCGCACTTGTTCTGCATTCGGCAGCAGATGAAAATGCAATAAATCGAGTACGCAACCGCGCTTTAGCATCATGTGCGCGGCAACGGGTGAATCAATCCCCCCGGAAAACAAGGTGAGCACGCGCCCGCTAACACCAACCGGCAAACCACCCGCCCCCGGCAGTCGCCGAATGAAGAGGTATGCCGCGTCCACATAAATCTGGATGGTCAACGTGACATCGGGATTCTTAAGTCTGACCGATGCGCCGGTCAGCGCCACAATCTGTGCCCCGATTTCGCGGTCAACTTCCTGCGATGAAACAGGAAACTGCTTATCCCCCCGCGTGGTATCCACTTTGAAGCTCGTGGCCGCCGTAACCACACCTTCGACCAAGCGCAGCGCTGCCTGACAAATTGTCGGAAAATCCGCCGCGACAATCGTCACCGGTGCATAATAGGCGATGCCGAAAACCCTGCCAAGGCGCTGTTCGATGAGCGCCGCCGGCTTGGCTTCCGGTACTTTGACCAGAATGTGACTATGAAGGAACTGTACTTCTGTATCGGGCACATCCCCTAACGCCGCACAGATGTTATCCACCAGTTGCCGCGCAAAGAAGGCGCGGTTGTGTCCTTTCAATCCCAATTCGCCGAAATGAACAATGTACGTCTGCATACTCCGCCCCGGTTATCCCCCACCCACTTTTGATCTCCGTCACAGATTCAGAGACCGCGGAAGAATTGCTGGCGCACAGGGATACCTATGGTTATCATAGCATAGAGTAACTTCATGTAAAGTGTCCATATTCTATACTGAGCACGTAGCGACACACATTGCGGCGGCGTATGGACATCACACGCCGCCGCAAAGAACAAGCAAGGTTGCCGGACGTCTACATGTGCCGCCGGGATGCACCCAGGGTCACGGCAACCACCGCCCCTAAGGCGAAGAGCGTCAACGCCCCTGTGAGGATATGGTTGTTGGCCAGGCCGCCGGCCGGCAAAACGCCGCCGCCTGCGACACCGCCCTTCTTGGGATAGAGACCCATATACACATAGGCGACATGGCCACCTTCCTTGCCCGGTACGTAAACGACCTGTTCCGTCGGCGTGGTGGCAATGTATCCCTCAGGGATATGAAATTTCACCTTCCACCCGCCTTTGGGTAAAGGCGCCGGCCCAAATGTACCCGTGGCATACTTATTGCCTTTTTCATCAACCGTGCGCCACTCCGAATAATAGGTGTGACTGTAATCTCCGTTGGAGATGGTGAAATAGACCCATCCCAGCCCTTTCTCATTGGTATCCATTTTGCCGTTGCGGTTGCTGTCAATGAAAACCGCCCCGCGAATTGTTCCTTCATTGGGACCGTATTCGGCACGCACGATGGTGATGGAAAACACGCTTAGGGTACATAACGCCATACAGAAGGCGCATAATATCTTCCTGGGCCACATAGAGAACCTCCTTTTCGTGTATGAAGAGCCAACTCTTATGTCTTCTCCTATTATAGGGCAAGAAAATCTCAAGGTCAAGCGAGATAGAACAGGATTTTGTTGTAATCTGCATGGTATGCGAAACAGAGCATCTCCCGGCGGATCAAAAGATCCAATCCAGAAGTGTAAACACCAAACGCTCCAATAAATTCAGCAAAAAGAAAGCAAGGAGCGGCGAGAAATCTAACCCGGCAAACGGTGGCAGCAGACGCCGTAAGGGGGCAAGCAGCGGCTCGGTGATGCCCCATAAAAAACGCATCACCCGGCTAGAGTAGGGAATGCGCAGCCATTCAAAGAGAATGCGCGTCAACAGTGCCATGCTGTAAAGTTCAAAGACTAAACGCAAGATGAATAGCAAAATCGGATAGAGACTGCCGAGCGGATTTCTAACCCATCCCGGTATGTAGAGGACGAGTTGCAATACCCACATCACCAGCGTCCGCCCGACCCAGATCAAAATCACCGCCGCCGCCAACGCTCCAATAGTGGAGAGGTCGTAGCGCCGATAAGAGGGAATGCCGAGCATCTTTTCGACCAACCTGAGGATGGGATCGGTCAGGAGGGTGAGCAAACGCACCAGCGGATTGCTCGACGAGACGTTGAAAAGTTGCAAGAGAAGGCGCACGATGAGCAGTAAGCCTGTCACACCGAAGATGATATCGAGAATGTGCATAATCGTATTGAGATTCATTTTGTCTCCTGGAGTGTCTATTTCACCGCAGAGCACGCAGAGATTGCGGAGGCAACATGCTGCCAAATGACCCCAAAGTCTGCGAATTCATCCATCTCAGCGGTCTTGCATATTGAATCAGAGCACTTTAACAAGCTGAATAGCCTAAATTGCGATTCTGTGCGATACTAGAACTGGCGGGCCGTAGCGGCGACCCCACGCGAATGAGGAGCTTGCTGCCTCGCCGCAGAGAATGTCGTACGGACATGCCCAGTAGACCCGATTCGGAACATTGCGGTTATCTACGGATAAGCCGCGAATCACGCGCAAGGCTGGGTCGAGGAAATATCGCCACGGGACTGGGCACGGGTATCGCCAGGACAGGCCGGTAAATTAGGGATTGTTAATCACCTTTAACTCACAGGAGGTGCATTATGCATGCACGCATTATCGGGATTGACTTGGGCGTGACCGCCGCCCATCAAGCGGTCATCCTCGACTCGGCCAGCGGTACATTTCTGGGGGGGGTGCAGACGCTGCACCCCCAACCGGCAGCCCTCCAGCGGCTCTTGCAGCGCGCTTGTGCTGGAGGGTACAGCCCGGCGGATGTGGCGGTGGTGCTGGAAGCCACCGGCATGGCCTGGCATCCGGTCAGCCTCTATCTGCACGCGCAAGGGGCTACCGTCTACCGCATCAATGGCCGGCAGACCCGCGATCTGCGCCGCGCGTTGCAACGCTACGCCGGCAGCGATCGCATTGATTGTCGCGTGCTCACCCAGCTGTACCAAATCGCACATACCCAGTGGGTGCCCTGGCAGCCGCCCAGCGGCGCCCAGCTGACCCTGCAACGCTTGTGTCGGGAGTATGTGCGCTTGCGGGAGGCCGACATCGCCATTCAGAACCGCCTGACTGCCTATGATCAGTGGGCCTGGGGCGGCCTGGCGCACCTCTCCGCCGCCGCGCGTGATTGGGTGCGCGAATACTGGTACGATCCCTGGCAGGTCAGCGCCGCCGGGGAGGCGCAGTTGCGCGCCGCGTGGCAGGCCGTCGCGCCGGCGGAGGAAAGCGACGCGACTTGGATTACCGCCTGGGTGACGCGCGCCGCCGAACGCCAAACGCTGTACCTGCGCGCGGAGAACGTGGACTACGCGGGACTGGCGGCCAGCGTCAAACGCGAACTGGAGGCGCGACGCGCCCTGCTGGCGGCCCAGGAGGAATTGTTTGCCCTCCACATCCGCCCGTTATACCGCCAGTTGTATCCCGAACGCTGGTTGGAAAGCCTGTACGGGATCGGCGAGGCCAGCGCGGCCATTTATATGGCCTTTATTCAGGACATCGCGCGCTTCCCCACGGTAGCCCAGTTCCGCGCCTGGTGCGGCATCATCCCCTACAGTCATCAGAGCGGCACCCACGAGGCCAAACATGCACCACTGACCCAGGCCGGCCCGGATGAGATCAAAGCCACGCTGTATCTGAATGCAGAAGTGGCGCGGCAATGGGATCCGCAACTGGCGGTGGTGTACTACCGCCAGATGGTGGAGTACGGCAAGCATCATACGCAGGCCGTATGCGCCGTGGCCAGCCACCTGGCCAACCGCATCTACGCCGTCCTCAAAACCGAGCGGGCGTATGAACTGCGGGATGTCAGCGGCACGCCGCTCACCCCCGCTGCGGCGCGGGAAATCTGTCGTACCCGCTATCACGTGCCCGAGGAGGTGCGAGAGCGCAACGCCGTGCGCGCGCGTAAAGCGCGCACGGCCGCGCAAGTCGAAGCCCACTATACCCGCCAGTTGCCAGCCTAAGCCAGCGCGCCTGACCCGCCCCAGCCACAGCCAGCCAGGCGCGCTCAATACCCACAAGGTTTTCTTACTCGGGCCTTAGAAAAACTTCCCGAAGCCCGAAACCATACTTTGCGGCTCTGCATTGCTGATAGGCTATTCAGCTGTTAAAGAACTCTGGCTTGACAAAACTTAGAACATCTCTGCGGTGAAATGGACATCCCCT
>FWPV01013644.1_pt1 | contig 12148 bp, 11 predicted proteins | sample 2228371 | NCBI WGS metagenome assembly FWPV01 (sample SAMEA103939776, study PRJEB20133) | metagenome | reverse complement strand
AGTCCGGGCGGCGGCGCGGTGCGGCTCGTGGTGGACGGCACACTGACCGTGGATGGCGCAATCTCCGCCAACGGCTCGGGTGCCTGGTACAACAATCAGGGAGGCGCCGCCGGCGGCAGCATCTGGATCACCGCCGGCAAGCTGGCCGTCCGCCTCCGCGACGAGGGCCCGGCAGCAAACATCGAGCGGCGGCGTTACCGGCGGCAGGGGGGCACAGTCCCCGAGACCTACGCGACCGCTTTGGTCGGACAGCTTCAGGAGCACCCCTTCCCGCGCGGCGAAGCCGCCTCGCGCGTCGCGGTGCGTTCGATCGTGTTGCCGACGACGGCGCCGGCCACCGCGTCGACGGTCGCGATCGCCACCGTCGTGCCGCCGCCGCCCCCGCGCGTGCTGCCGAGCGCACCGCCGACGACGCCGCCGGCCGTCGCGCCGACGCCGCTTTGCGAGCCTTCGACCGTCACGTCGCGCACCGACAGCACGACCGCGTCGCGCACGGTCGACAGCGTCTGCGCGTCGCTGCGTTGCACGACGTCGGGGCTCGTCGTCGAGCAGGCCGCGAGGCTCGCCGCGAGGGCGAGCGCGATCAGGGTGCGGTTCATCGATGGCTCCGGAACATGCCCTCCGAACGGACGGCGCGACGAAAAGGTTGACCGGCGGCAGCGGGCACGGTTCCGCCCGCGTCGTCTCGAGGTGTCGGCGAGGGCCTAACCGTGCAGCCGGCTGCTGCGCGGCACGCTGGCGAGCAGGAACTCCATCTGGTCGGCGAGGATGCGGCGCCCGCGCAGGATCATGTCCTCGTGCAGGCTCGGCACGTACGGCAGGTACAGCAGGCTCATGCGGGCTTCCTCGGGCAGGCGGTTGCCCTTGCGCCCGTTGCACGCCTTGCACGCGGTGATGCAGTTCATCCAGGTGTCGAAGCCGCCGCGCGACGTCGGCACGATGTGTTCGCGCGTCAGCTCGTCGAAGTGGAAGCGCCCGCCGCAGTACGCGCAGATGTGCCGGTCGCGCGCGAACAGCTTCGGGTTCGACAGCGTCGGCGTCTGCTTCCACGCCCGGCTCGGGATCGCGCCGCGCACGGCGATGATCGGGTGCACCTCGATGCGCGACTGGCGGCCGGTCGAGCGCTGGATGCCGCCGCGCAGCACCTGCACCGCGTCGCCGAGCGTCCACGCGACGCCGTCGCTGGCGTAGATCACCGCCGCTTCGCGGGAAGAGATCCAGGCCTGGGGCCGGCCTGACACGTCGAGCTGCAACACGTCCAAGACGACAACCTCCGAGAGTGCCCGCCGCACGGACTGCATCAACCGTGCCCGGTCACCGGGCGGAGATTAAACAATCCTGCCGATCGACTCAATAGCGAAGGGTCGGGGCGTCCCGGCGCCCCCACGCGCAGCCGCGGCTGGCGGCGCGTGTCATCGCGGTGTCACGCGGCGGTGCGACGGACTTGGGGCGGGGCGAGCGCCGCCGCTACGGCGCGGTCGGCAGCAGCCCGCGCGTGGCGGCCATCAGGCGCGTCAGGCCGAGCAGCGCGTCGACGTTCGGTGTCGGCACGCCGACGCGCAGGCCGATCTCGCGCACCACGGCGACGAGGCTCGCGAGCTCGAGCGGGCGGCCGGCCTCGGCGTCCTGCAGCATCGACGTCTTGAACGCGCCGAGCTGGCGCGTCAGCGCCATGCGCTCGTCGGCACCCTGCTCGATCGGGCAGCCGATGCGCGCGCCGATCGCCGCGGCCTCGTCCATCGCGCGCGCCATGAAGGCGCGCACGAGCTCGTCGTCGAGGATGCGGTCGCACGTGGCCCCGGTCAGTGCCGACACGGGGTTCATCGTCATGTTGCCCCACAGCTTGTACCAGACGTCGCGCCGCACGTCGGCGCTCGCCTCGGCCTCGAAGCCCGCGCCTTCGAGCACCTCGGCGACGCGCCGCACGCGCTCGCTCGCGCCGCCGAACGGCTCGCCGACGATCAGCCGCCGCCCGGCGTGGTGCTGCACGTGGCCCGGTGCCGGGCAGCTGCAGCTCACGTGCACGACGCCGCCGAGCACGTCGTCGACGCGGATCGCGGCCGCGATGCGCCCGAGCGGGTCGACGCTCGCGAGCGCCCGCTCGTCGTGCAGCGGCGCGCCGCGCAGGAACCACCACGGCACGCCGTTCATCAGCGGCAGCACGAGCGGGCGGTGCGCGAGCAGCGGCGCGAGCGCGTCGACGCCGGCGACGAGGCCCGGCCCCTTGAGCGCGATCACGACGAGGTCGGCCGCCGCGAGCTCGCCCGCGCGATCGCTCGCCGCCAGCGCGTGCGTGGCCGTCGAGCCGTCGCGTTCGGTGACCGCGAGCCCGCGTTCGCGCACCGCGGCCAGCGTCGCGCCGCGCGCCAGCGCCTGCACCTCGTGACCGGCAGCGGCCAGTCGCGCCGCGACGAAGCCGCCGATCGCCCCCAGTCCGACCACCGTCACCTTCATCGCTGCGCCCCGTGGAGTGGAGCGGCGATGGTAGGGGGACCCGACGGGATGCGGGTAAACCCGCACGAAAGTGCCCGGTTGCCGCGGTTTCGGCGCCGATCTAGGTGCGATCGCCTAGAAATCCCGCCTGCGTGGGGCTGTGCGGGGGCCATGAAGTCTGCAGAATAGAACGACCGTTCGTTCCATTCCACGACCTCCCGCCGTGAAATCCGCCGCCACCGCCGTCGATGGGCCCGAGACCGACGTCGACGAGCGTTCGGCCGGCCAGCGCGCCGCGGCGCGCGCCGCGCGCGGGGCGCTGCACAAGGGTCAGCAGACGCGCGCCGCGATCCTCGACGCCGCGCTCGCGCTGGCGTCGCAGATGGGGCTCGAGGGCCTGTCGATCGGCGCGCTCGCCGAGGTGATGCAGATGAGCAAGTCGGGCGTGTTCGCCCACTTCGGCTCGCGCGAGGAACTGCAGATCTCGGTCATCCGCGAGTACCACACGCGCTTCGAGGACGAGGTGTTCTACCCCGCCGTGCGCGAGCCTCGTGGCCTGCCGCGGCTGGCGGCGATGTTCGAGCGCTGGGTGCGCCGCGTGTCGCAGGAGATCGACTCGGGCTGCATCTACATCAGCGGCGCCGTCGAGTTCGACGACCGCCCGGGCCCGGTGCGCGACGCGCTCGCCGCGATGGTGCAGGCCTGGCACTCGGCGCTGGAACGGGCGATCCGCATCGCGGTCGAAGAGGGCCACCTGCGCCCCGACACCGACGCCCAGCAGATGCTGTTCGAGATCCACGGCCTGATCCTCGCGCTGCACCACGACGCGCGTTTCCTGCGCCTGCCCGGCGCGCTCGACCGGGCACGCACCGGCTTCGCGCGCATCGTCGGCCACTACGCCACCGCGAAGGGCCGCCGCGTCGTCGAGACCGGCGCGGCTGCCGCCGCCTGACCCCGCTGTTTTCCGTCCGTCACAGGAGTTGCCTGCCATGCCCACCTACACCCCCCCGCTGCGCGACATGCAGTTCGTCATGCACGAGGTCCTCGGCGCGGTCGACGAGCTGAAGGCGATGCCGCGCCACGCCGACGTCGACGCCGACACGCTCAACGCGGTGATCGAGGAGGCCGGCAAGTTCGCCTCGCGCGTGCTGGCGCCGCTGAACACCGTCGGCGACCGCGAGGGCTGCACGCTCGACAAGGCCACGCACGAGGTGCGCACGCCCACCGGCTTCAAGGACGCCTACGCGGCCTACGTCGAAGGCGGCTGGCCGGCGCTGTCGTGCGAGCCCGAGTTCGGCGGCCAGGGCCTGCCGCTGCTGCTCAACCAGTGCCTGTACGAGATGCTCAACAGCGCCAACCAGGCGTGGACGATGTACCCCGGCCTCGCGCACGGCGCCTACGAGTGCCTGCTCGCGCACGGCACGCCCGAGCAGAAGAAGCTGTACCTGCCGAAGATCGTCAGCGGCGAGTGGGCCGGCACGATGTGCCTGACCGAGCCGCACTGCGGCACCGACCTCGGCCTGCTGCGCACGAAGGCCGAGCCTCAGCCCGACGGCACCTACAGGCTGACCGGGCAGAAGATCTTCATCAGCGGCGGCGAACACGACCTCGCCGACAACATCGTCCACCTCGTGCTCGCGCGCCTGCCCGACGCCCCGCCGGGCAGCAAGGGCATCAGCCTGTTCGTCGTCTCGAAGTACCTCGTCGGGCCCGACGGCAAGCCCGGCGCGCGCAACGCGATCTACTGCACCGGCCTCGAGCACAAGATGGGCATCCACGGCAGCTCGACGTGCCAGATCACGCTCGACGGCGCGGTGGGCACGCTCGTCGGCCAGCCGCACAAGGGGCTGGCGGCGATGTTCGTGATGATGAACGCGGCGCGCCTGGGCGTGGGCAACCAGTCGCTCGGCCTGATGGAGGTCGCCTACCAGAACGCCGTGGCCTACGCCAAGGACCGCCGCCAGATGCGCGCGCTGTCGGGGCCGAAGGAGCCCGACCAGCCGGCCGACCGGATCATCGTCCACCCCGACGTGCGCAAGATGCTGCTCACGGCCCGCGCCTACGCCGAGGGCGCTCGCGCGCTCGCGATGCACACGGCGCTGCTGATCGACAAGGAACTGCACCACCCCGACCACGAGGTGCGCAAGGCCTGCGCCGACGAGGTCGCGCTGCTGACGCCGATCATCAAGGCCTTCTTCACCGACAACGGCTGGATCGCGACGTCGCACTGCATGCAGGTCTACGGCGGCCACGGCTACATCGCCGAGTGGGGCATGGAGCAGTTCGTGCGCGACTCGCGCATCAACATGATCTACGAGGGCACGAACACGGTGCAGGCGCTCGACCTGCTCGGGCGCAAGGTGCTCGGCGACAACGGCAAGAAGCTCAAGGCGTTCGGCCGGCGCATCGCCGAGTTCGTCGAGGAGCACGGCGTCGACGAGCGCATGCAGGAGTTCGTCAACCCGCTCGCCGACCTCGGCGACAAGGTCACGAAGCTGACGACCGAGCTCGGCTTCAAGGCGATGAAGAACCCCGACGAGGTCGGCGCCGCCGCGGTCGACTACCTGCGCGTGTGCGGTCACCTCGTGTTCGCGTACTTCTGGGCCCGCATGGCCAGGATCGCGCTCGACAAGGTGGACAGCGGCGACCCGTTCTACACCGCCAAGCTGCACACCGCGCGCTTCTACTTCGCCAAGCTGCTGCCCGAGACCGCCGGGCTGATCCGCAGCGCCCGCACCGGCCTCGAGCCGCTGATGGCGATGGACGAGGCGCTGTTCTGAGGAGGCGGCAATGAAGCGACTTCTGCTCTCGGCCCTGCTGGTCACCGCCGCGTCGTTCGCGGCGGCGCAGGCCACGCCCGCCGGCCTGTGGCGCACGATCGACGACGAGACGAAGCAGGAGCGCTCGCACGTGCGCATCGTCGAGCAGGGCGGCGTGCTGAGCGGGCGCATCGAGAAGATCGCCGACCCGGCGAAGCAGGACGCCACCTGCGACAAGTGCGACGGCGCGCTCAAGGACAAGCCCGTGCTCGGGATGACGATCCTCGAGGGCGTGCGCCGCGACGGCAACGCCGGCCACTGGGACGGCGGGACGATCCTCGACCCGAACAACGGCAAGGTCTACCGCGTGCGGCTGACGCCGAAGGACGGCGGGCGGCATCTCGAGGTGCGCGGCTACCTCGGGCCGTTCTACCGCAACCAGACATGGATCCGCGTCGAGTGACGCAGCAAGGAGCAACGATGACACGATTCCAGGTGCGCAAGGTGGCGGTGCTCGGCGCCGGCGTGATGGGCGCGCAGATCGCCGCCCACCTCGTCAACGTGCGGGTGCCGGTCGTGCTGTTCGACCTGCCCGCGAAGGAAGGTCCCAAGAACGGCATCGTCACGAAGGCGATCGACGGCCTGAAGAAGCTCAAGCCCTCGCCGCTCGGCGTCGCCGACGACGCCGTGCACATCCAGGCCGCGAACTACGACGAGCACAGCGAACTGCTGCGCGGCTGCGACCTGATCATCGAGGCGATCGCCGAGCGCATGGACTGGAAGCTCGCGCTGTACGAGCGCATCGCGCCGTTCGTCGCGCCGCACGCGATCGTCGCGAGCAACACGTCGGGCCTGAGCATCACCAAGCTCGGCGCGGCGCTGCCCGAGGCGATGCGCGAGCGCTTCTGCGGCATCCACTTCTTCAACCCGCCGCGCTACATGCAGCTCGTCGAGCTGATCCCGACGCCGGTCACGCGCGCCGAGATCCTCGACCAGCTCGAGACCTTCTGCACGACGACGCTCGGCAAGGGCGTCGTGCGCGCGAAGGACACGCCGAACTTCATCGCCAACCGCGTCGGCATCGCCGGCATGCTGGCGACGATGATCGAGGCGCGCAAGTACGGCCTGGGCTTCGACGTCGTCGACGACCTGACCGGCAAGAAGATGGGTCGCGCCTCGAGCGGCACGTTCCGCACCGCCGACGTCGTCGGCCTCGACACGATGGCGCACGTCGTCAAGACGATGCAGGACACGCTGCAGGGCGACCCGTTCTACGCCACCTACGCGACGCCGCCGGTGCTCGCGGGCCTGATCGAGAAGGGCGCGCTCGGCCAGAAGAGCGGCGCGGGCTTCTACAAGAAGGTCGGCAAGGACATCCTGCGCCTCGACCCCGACAAGGGCGAGTACGTACCCGCCGGCGGCAAGGCCGACGCGATCGTCGAGCGCATGCTGAAGAAGCCGCCGGCCGAGCGGCTGAAGCTGCTGCGCGAGAGCTCGAACCCGCAGGCGCAGTTCGTGTGGGCGATCCTGCGCGACGCGTTCCACTACGCCGCCGTGCACCTCGGCGAGATCGCCGACAGCGCGCGCCACGTCGACTTCGCGATGCGCCGCGGCTTCGGCATGAAGCAGGGCCCGTTCGAGCTGTGGCAGGCCGCCGGCTGGAAGCAGGTCGCGCAGTGGGTGAAGGAAGACATCGACGCCGGCAAGGCGCTTTGCAGCGCGCCGCTGCCCGACTGGGTGTTCGACGGTCCGGTCGCCGAACATGGCGGCGTGCACACCGCGCACGGTTCGTGGAGCCCGTCGCAGCAGCGCTTCCTGCCGCCGACGCCGCTGCCGGTGTACCAGCGCCAGCTGTTCCCCGAGTCGCTCGTCGGCTGGAACCAGGCCGACCCGCTCGACGTCGGCACCGAGCGCTTCCGCAACGAGGAGATCCGCGTCTGGACGCCCGACGGGCAGGTGCTGGTGGCCAGCATCACGGCCAAGCTGCACCTGATCAGCCCGGCCGTCATGGAAGGCCTCGCGAAGGCGCTCGAGATCGCCGAGCAGGACTATGCCGGCCTCGTGATCTGGTCGCCCGACGACGTGTTCTCGGCCGGCGCCAACCTCGAGTCGCTGATGCCGGTGTTCATGAAGCACGGCAGCAAGGGCATCGCGCCGGAGATCAAGAAGCTGCAGGACCTGCTGCTGGGCATGCGCTACGCGCAGGTGCCGGTGGTGGCGGCGGTGCGCGGCATCGCGCTCGGCGGCGGCAACGAGATCGCGATCCACTGCGCGCGCCGCGTCGCGCACATGGAGAGCTACATGGGCTTCGTCGAGGTCGGCGTCGGCCTCGTGCCGGCCGGCGGCGGCCTGACCTACGTCGCACGCCGCGCCGCCGAGGCGGCGGCCCAGGCCCCGGGCAGCGACCTGCTCGCGTTCCTGCGCGAGGGCTACCTGGCGGCGGCGATGGCCAAGGTCGGCACGAGCGCGCTCGAGAGCCGCAAGCTCGGCTACCTCGTCGACGGCGACGTGATCGTGCCGCACAAGGACGAGCTGCTGCACGTCGCGATCGGCCAGGTGAAGGCGATGACCGACGCCGGCTGGCGGCCGCCGCTGAAGACGCTGTTCCCGGTGGCGGGCCGCTCGGCGATCGCGACGATCAAGGCCCAGCTGGTGGCGATGCGCGACGGCGGCCAGATCAGCGCCCACGACTTCCACCTCGGCAGCCTGATCGCCGACGTGGTCTGCGGCGGCGAGGTCGACGCCGGCACGCTGGTCAGCGAGGAGTACCTGATGGCGCTCGAGCGCAAGCACTTCTGCAGCCTGCTCGACCACCCGAAGACGCAGGAACGCATCATGGGCATGCTGCAGACCGGCAAACCGGTTCGCAACTGAAGGAGCGACGAAGATGAGCAAGCAGATCCAGGACGCCTACATCGTCGCCGCCACGCGCACGCCGATCGGCAAGTCGGGCCGCGGGTATTTCCGCCACACGCGCCCCGACGACCTGCTCGTCGCGGCGATCCAGGGTGCGCTGAAGCAGGTGCCCGGGCTCGATGCGAAGGCGATCGAGGACGCCGTCGTCGGCTGCGCGATGCCCGAGGGTGAGCAGGGCCTGAACGTGGCGCGCGTCGCCGCGCTGCTCGCCGGGCTGCCGAACTCGGTGGGCGGCGTCACCGTCAACCGCTTCTGCGCCTCGGGCCTGACCGCGGTGCAGATGGCGGCCGACCGCATCCGCGTCGGCGAGGCCGAGGTGATGATCGCCGGCGGCGTCGAGAGCATGAGCATGGTGCCGATGAGCGGCAACAAGCCCTCGTTCAACCCGGCGGTGTTCGCGAAGGACGAGAACGTCGGCATCGCCTACGGCATGGGCCTGACCGCCGAGAAGGTCGCGCTGCAGTGGAAGGTGACCCGCGAGCGGCAGGACGCGTTCGCGCTCGAGTCGCACCGGCGCGCGATCGCCGCGCAGCAGGCCGGCGAGTTCGGCGACGAGATCACGCCGTTCGACGTCGTCACGCGCACGCCGAACCTCGACACCGGCGAGGTCACGCTCGCGACGCGCACCGTGGCGCTCGACGAAGGCCCGCGCGCCGACACCACGCTCGAGGCGCTCGCCAAGCTCAAGCCCGTGTTCGCGGCGCCGAAGGACCCGACCGGCCAGGCCACCGGCATGGGCAGCGTGACGGCGGGCAACAGCTCGCAGACGAGCGACGGCGCCGGCTGCCTGATCCTCGCCAGCGAGGCGGCGATCAAGCGCTTCGACCTCAAGCCGCTGGCGCGTTTCGTCAGCTTCGCCTCGCGCGGCGTGCCGCCCGAGATCATGGGCATCGGCCCGATCGAGGCGATCCCGGCGGCGCTGAAGTCGGCCGGGCTCAAGCTCGACGACCTGGGCTGGATCGAGCTCAACGAGGCGTTTGCCGCGCAGTCGCTGGCGGTGATCGACAGCGTCGGGCTGAACCCGGCCGTGGTCAACCCGATGGGCGGCGCGATCGCGCTCGGCCACCCGCTCGGCGCCACCGGCGCGATCCGCGCCGCCACCGTCGTGCACGCGCTGCGCCGCCGGAACCTGAAGTACGGCATGGTGACGATGTGCGTCGGCACCGGGCAGGGCGCCGCCGGCATCTTCGAACGCGTCTGAGGCCCCCCCGAAGCGCCTGCGGCGCCTCCCCCCAGGGGGCGCCGCCAGCGGCCCGGCGGAGCCGGATCCGCGGCGGCCGCTCGAAGAGGCGGCGGCGTGGCAAGCGGGTGGCTCTTCTGCTCCCTGAGCAACAGTACCGGAGGGAACATGCAGCACATCAGGACGGCGACCCTCAACGGCGTCGCGACGATCGAGATCGCCCGCCCCGAGAAGAAGAACGCGCTGACGCAGGCGATGTACACGGCGATGGCCGAGGCGATCGCGGCGGCGGTCGCGGCGCGCGAGGTGCGCGCCGTGCTGATCACGGGTCAGCCGGGCATCTTCACGTCGGGCAACGACATCGAGGACTTCGTGCAGCGTCCGCCGCAGGGCGACGACAGCCCGGTGTTCCGCTTCATGCGCGCGCTGCTCGAGTGCGACAAGCCCGTCGTCGCGGCGGTGACGGGCGCCGCGATCGGCATCGGCACGACGATGCTGCTGCACTGCGACTTCGTCTACGTGGCCGACGACGCGCGGCTCGCGATGCCCTTCGTCGGCCTCGGCCTGGTGCCCGAGTACGCGTCGAGCCTGCTCGTGCCGCGGCTGATGGGGCAGCGCAGGGCGGCCGAGAAGCTGCTGCTCGGCGACCCGTTCACGGGCGCCGAGGCGGTCGAGTGCGGCATCGCCAACGCCGTGCTGCCGGCGGCCGAGGTGCTGCCGCACGCGCGGCGCGTCGCCGAGCGCTTCAACGCGCTGCCGCCGGGCGCCGTGCGCGACGCCAAGGCGCTGATGCACGCACCGCACCGCGAGCAGATCCTGCAGGTCATCGCGGCCGAGGGCGAGATCTTCGCCCGCCGTCTGCGCAGCCCCGAGGCGATGGAGGCCTTCCAGGCCTTCTTCCAGAAGCGCGCGCCCGACTACAGCAAGTTCTGACGCGAACGCCGCTGCAGGCGCCACGGCGATGAGCGCTCCCGCACGGCCGCTCCGAAGGGAGCGCGTTCCTCCCTCGGGGAGGTGGTCACGCCGTGACCGGAGGGTCGTCAAGTGAGCCTCGCGGCCAAGCTGGTGCTGAGCCCCGTGCTCGTCGCGCAGGCGCTGGCCACGCGCCGGCGCATGCCGCGGTTGCCCGAGGCCGAAGGCCCGCGCGAAGGTGTCGTCGGCCATGGGCCGGTTGCGCTGCGGCTGCTGATCGGCGGCGACTCGTCGGCCGCCGGGGTCGGCGTCGCGACGCAGGACGAGGCGCTCGCCGTGCAGACGGTGCGCCCGCTCGCGGCCCAGCTGGGCGGCGCCGTCGCGTGGCGGCTCGTCGCCCGCTCGGGGCTGACGACGGCGCAGTGCGCCGACCTGCTCGTCGAGGCCGCCGAGCCGTGGCGTGCCGACGTCGCCGTGTTCGCGCTCGGTGTCAACGACGTCATCGACCAGGTGCCGGCGCGGCGCGCACTTGCCGCGCGCGAGCGGCTCGTGACCCATCTGCGCGAGCGCGCCGGCGTGCAGCACGTGATCTTCATGCCGCTGCCGCCGGTGCACCGCTTCCCCGGCCTGCCGCAGCCGCTGCGCTGGGTGATGGGCGCCGACGCGCGCCGCCACGACGAGGCGCTCGCGCGCTGGGCGGCGCGGCGCGACGACGTCAGCCACATCCCGATCGACCTGCCGCTGGACCCGAAGGTGATGGCCAGCGACGGGTTCCACCCCGGCGAGCCGGTGTACCGCCTGTGCGGTCTCGCGCTCGCCGAGCACATCGCGGCCCACGTGTGGCCGCGCCTTCGACGAGAGGAGACATCCCGATGACCACGCTGCGAGGCAAGACCCTGTTCGTCACCGGTGCGAGCCGCGGCATCGGCCTGGCGATCGCCAGGCGCGCCGCCGCCGACGGCGCCAACGTCGTGCTCGTGGCGAAGACGACGGAGCCGAACCCGAAGCTGCCGGGCACGCTGTACTCGGCGGCGGCGGAGATCGAAGCCGCCGGCGGCCACGCGCTGCCGGTGCCCACCGACATCCGCGACGAGGACGCGGTGGCCGCCGCGGTGCGGGCCGCGGTCGAGCGCTTCGGCGGCATCGACATCCTCGTCAACAACGCGAGCGCGATCAGCCTCACCGGCACCGCAGCGACGCCGATGAAGCGCTTCGACCTGATGTTCGGCGTCAACGTGCGCGGCACCTACTGCTGCACGCAGGCGTGCCTGCCGCACCTGATCGAGGCGGGCAAGGCCGGCCGCAACCCGCACGTGCTGAACATGGCGCCGCCGCTGTCGATGAAGCCGCACTGGTTCGCGCACCACACCGCCTACACGATGGCCAAGTACGGCATGAGCATGTGCACGCTCGGCCACGCCGCCGAGTTCGCGCGCCACGGCATCGGCGTCAACAGCCTGTGGCCGCGCACCGCGATCGCGACTGCGGCCCTGCAGATGATCCCGGGCGTCGACCTGAACAAGTGCCGCAGGCCCGAGATCCTCGCCGATGCGGCGTACCTGATCCTGACCAGCGACGCGAAGACGACGAGCGGCAACTTCTTCATCGACGACACGCTGCTCGCGCAGCACGGCGTGACCGACCTCGACCGCTACGCCGTCGTGCCGGGCACGACCGACTTCATTCCGGACTTCTTCGTCGACTGACGGCGCCGGTGCGGTCGATCTATCGATCCCTCGGCAGTGGCGGTCCGTAGCCCGCTCGTTGCCGTCCGTGACCATCCGTTGAGCGTGCGTTCGGCCTGCGCAGGTGGTGGCGGCCGGGCGACGGCGGCGCCGGCGTGCTCCGGCCCACGCTCGCGTTTCACCGGCGTGCCGCCTCTACTTCGACAACGCCTTCAGCGCGAGCTTGATGCCCTCGGCGACGCCGACGTCGGCGGGCAGCGCCT
>FWPV01013641.1_pt1 | contig 12150 bp, 12 predicted proteins | sample 2228371 | NCBI WGS metagenome assembly FWPV01 (sample SAMEA103939776, study PRJEB20133) | metagenome | reverse complement strand
TTTTTCTCTAATTATTTCCTAAACTTTTGTTTTAAGTTTAAATTTCAATTTAAATATAAAACCAGGAGAAAAGATCGCTATAGTGGGTGAGAATGGGGCAGGTAAAAGTACACTTGCATTTGAATTGGAGAAAACACTTTTCAATAAGGGTTTTCTGACAATGGTAATTGACAGTGATATTGTGAGGCATGGCCTGAACCGTGACATGGGATTCAGCCAGAATGACCGTCATGAAAACCTGAGGAGAGTGGCTGAGATGGCTAAAATATTGGTGAATACAGGCATTATTGTAATAGTATCGTTTATCAGTCCTACAGATTTTTCACGCCAACAGGCACGTCAGATTATTGGAAGCGACGATATTATTATATTATACGTAAATGCTCCCCTTGAGGTTTGTGAAAAAAGAGATGTCAAGGGCCTTTATGCAAGAGCAAGGCAGGGCCTTATTCCTATGTTTACGGGGATTGATTCTCCGTACGAAGTGCCTGATAAATACGATCTTGAAATTAAAACCAACCTGCTGACTATTGATGAGAGCATTCAGAGAATATCGGAATTTATTCTACCACTTATTAAATATAAGGAATAAATATGGAGGGATATAATCTTAATCATTTGCGGGAACTTGAATCAGAGGCTATTTTTGTTATCCGTGAGGTGGCTGCCCAGTTTGAACGACCAACATTGCTTTTTTCAGGAGGTAAAGACTCCATTGTAATGTATTATCTGGCATGCAAGGCTTTCTGGCCGGCACGGGTGCCTTTCCCTTTACTTCATATTGATACAGGCCATAATTTTCAGGAAACTCTTGATTTCAGGGATGCCTTGATGGAAAAAACAGGAGGCAGGTGTATTGTCAGATACGTTCAGGATACTATCGATCAGGGCAAAGTCACAGAAGAAACAGGTTATAATGCAAGCCGCAATGTGCTGCAAACGGTTACGCTTCTCGACGCTATAAACGAGTTTAAATTTGATGCAGCTCTTGGCGGAGGAAGAAGGGATGAAGAAAAAGCCCGCGCCAAAGAACGTTTCTTTTCCCATCGTGATGAGTTCGGACAATGGGACCCGAAAAACCAGCGGCCTGAATTGTGGAATATCTTTAACGGGCGTAAACGAATGGGCGAACACTTCAGGGTTTTCCCGCTGAGCAACTGGACAGAGATGGATATCTGGCAATATATTTATATGGAAAATGTAGAAATTCCGGATTTGTATTTTACGCACAAACGCGAGGTTTTTAATCGCGACGGCATTTGGCTCGCCTATGCGCCTTTTATGAAATTAAAACCCTCTGAGAAAGTTGAAGTTCGCGACGTAAGATGCCGGACCATAGGTGATATAACCTGCACCGGCCTTACATTATCAAAGGCAAATACGCTTGAAGACATAATTCTTGAAGTTGCAGCCACCAGAGTCACCGAACGTGGCGGGCGCTATGACGATAAACGTTCAGATTCGGCTATGGAAGACCGAAAAAAGGAAGGATATTTCTAATGAGGCTCAATTTTCAGAAGCGCAGACGAACTGAAAACTGAAAGCCTTACCACGGTTCATCTTGAGAATAATTTATTCCGATAGCGGAGCTTTTCGGAAAACTACATAGGATGAAAAGTAAATTAAACCCGGATTTGTCATTAGGAATCCCGTTGGCACGGGACAAACTGATGACATCCACCCCCGATAAAGATTTTGGTAGGCTTTCTTACTTTTATGAAAAAGAAGAAAACCTTACAAAATATTAATCGCCCGGCTACCGGGAAAAAAATCTAATGATTTTTGGGGGTTAAATAATAAATACAGAATACAAATGCTGTACACTGATAACTGATAAAATAATTGAATACCATGCAAAATACATCACAAAAAGGATATCTCGATATGGAACTCCTGCGGTTTACAACAGCAGGAAGTGTTGATGACGGCAAAAGCACACTTATCGGCAGATTACTCTATGACAGTAAAGCTATTTTTGAAGACCAGCTTGAGGCAATTGAAAGGGCCAGTATCAGCAGAGGAGAAGATCAGATTAACCTCTCGTTACTTACTGATGGTTTACGTGCAGAACGGGAACAGGGAATTACTATAGATGTTGCATACAGGTATTTCGCAACACCCAAGCGCAAATTTATCATAGCTGACACACCCGGTCATATTCAGTATACCCGTAATATGGTAACCGGTGCTTCAACAGCCAATGCTGCCCTTATTCTTGTTGATGCCCGAAACTGCGTGGTAGAACAAACCATCAGGCATTGTTACATTGCATCACTCCTGCAGATTCCTCATATCATTGTATGTGTTAATAAAATGGATCTTGTTGAATTTAAAGAGTCGGTGTTTGAGCATATTCAGAAAGACTTTAACAGGTTTTCCGATAAACTCGATATAAAAGACATCCGGTTTATACCTATCAGCGCCCTGAAAGGAGATAATGTTGTGGAACGATCAGACAATATGCCATGGTATCAGGGGCCAACACTAATGTATCTGCTCGAAAATATTCATATCAGCAATGACCTCAATTTTATTGATCTGCGTTTCCCTGTCCAATATGTTATTAGGCCTAATCGTGACGAGTATCATGATTATCGCGGGTATGCAGGTCGCATGGCCGGAGGTGTCCTGCATAAGGGCGATAAAATTATGGTTCTCCCTTCGGGTTTCGTTTCAACAGTCAAATCTATTGATACGATGAAAGAAAGTCTTGATATTGCTTTTCCACCGCAATCAGTTACTCTTACATTAGAAGACGATATTGACATTAGCCGGGGCGATATGATTGTACACCCCGATAATCAGCCGGCCATCGGACAGGATATTACAATGATGATTTGCTGGCTAAATGAAAAACCAATGCGTCCTGGCGCCAGATACTGGGTAAGACATACTTCGCGCGAAGCAAAATGTATTATCAAGGATGTTAATTTTAAACTGAATATTAACACTCTTGAAAAGGATTATGCTGATAAAAGTATTGGCCTCAATGAAATAGCCGAAATAAATATACGCACCACCCAGCCATTGTTTTATGATTCATACAGGAAGAACAGGATCACCGGCAGCCTTATACTGATTGATGAAGGGACTAACGAGACGGTCTGCGCCGGTATGATTGTGTAAAATCATACTTTGATCTTTGGCAACCCAATATGCCTATTTTTTATATTTTTGTAATTGATATTTATATAATTTCATTCTAAACTGAATACTATTTCTGATGAATATTTCCTATAACTGGCTTAAAGATTATCTTGACATCAATCTGAAACCTGAGGATCTGAAAGATGTGCTTACTAATATAGGGCTTGAAGTGGAAGCCATGGAACACCATGAAAAAATTAAAGGAGGCCTTAAAGGATTTGTTATTGGCGAAGTTGTTACCTGCGAAAAGCATCCTGATGTCGACAAACTGAAAGTAACCAAAGTTGATATTAATTCAGGATCACTGCTTAATATAGTATGCGGGGCGCCAAATGTTGCGGCAGGTCAGAAAGTTGTAGTGGCAACTCCCGGAGCTGTTGTATATAAAGGCAATGAAGGCTTTGAAATAAAAAAAACCAAAATAAGAGGTGTGCTTTCCGATGGAATGATATGCGCTGAAGATGAAATTGGGATGGGTGACAATCATGATGGCATTATGGTGCTGCCTGCCGGCGTAAAAAACGGTACACCGGCAAGTGAATTTTTCAATCTTACATCTGATGTCGTTTATACAATTGGATTAACACCTAACCGCATTGACTGTATATCGCATTATGGTATTGCACGTGATTTGTCGGCTGCAATCGGAAGGGATAAAGGCCTGAAAGCCAAACTGCCCGATGTCAGCGCATTCAAAACCGAAAATACTTCATACAAAGTTGATGTCAGCATCGGGAATCCTGACGCATGCAACCGATACGCAGGAGTTAGTATCACAGGGGTACAGATAGCTCCTTCACCCGCATGGCTGCAGGAGAGGCTTTGTGCTATTGGCTTAAATCCGATTAATAATGTTGTTGATATAACGAATTTTGTAATGCATGAACTGGGACAGCCTTTGCATGCATTTGATGCCGACCGGCTTAACGGCCGCAGGATTATTGTAAAGAATTTACCGGCTGGTACACGTTTCACAACACTCGACGGGAATGAACATATACTTGCTGAAACTGACCTTATGATTTGCGATGCTGCAGGGCCTGTAGCCATTGCAGGCGTATTCGGCGGCCTTCATTCAGGCATTACCGACTCCACCAAAAATGTTTTTCTTGAAAGTGCTTACTTTAATCCGGCTTCAGTCAGAAACACCTCAAAAAGGCTGGGGATAAATACCGATGCTTCATATCGTTTTGAGCGCGGTATCGATCCCGATATGGTAATAACAGCGCTTAAAAGAACAGCCCTCCTGATAAAAGATATAGCCGGAGGCACAGTTTCTTCCGAAATTGTTGATGTTTATCCTAATCCTATTCTCCCATGCCAAATTGAGGTCAGGTTTGAAAATATCAACAGGCTTATTGGCATTCCCATTGAAAAAAATATTGTTAAGAATATTCTGCAAAGCCTCGAGATCAAGATACTAAAGGAGGAAGAAGACAAACTCCTTGTTGAAGTACCTCCTTACCGCGTTGATGTTACAAGGGAAGCAGACATCATTGAAGAGATACTGAGAATATTTGGCTATAACAATGTGCCTTTGTCTGAAAGACTAAATTACAGCATTTCATATTCTCCGAAACCCGATAATGAAAAATTGGTGAATAAAGTATCTGATCTGCTCTGTGGCAGCGGATTTACTGAAATAATGTCTAACTCAATAACTACTTCACTGTATTATGAAAAATTAAAGTCGTTTCCTGAAGACCGTCTTGTGAGAATTATCAATCCGCTGAGCAATGAGCTCAATGTGATGCGCCAGACACTTATTTTTAGCGGACTTGAGGCAATTATTCATAACATAAATCGTAAAAATACCAATCTTAAGCTTTTTGAATTTGGCAAAACCTATTCATATTGTACTGAAAATAAAAAGGCCGACCCGCTTTCAGCATATCACGAGGAATTTCATTTTGCCTTGTTCCTTACAGGCCTTGTTGACGAGCCGAATTGGGCCGCCGGAGAAGAACCGGTTACTTTTTTCAGACTGAAAGGATATGTTGAAAATGTTCTGCAGCATCTGGGCTTTGATGTTAATAATCTTGATACAGAATTAATTGAAGATAAAGATGATATTTATTACAATGCTGTATTATTGAAACATAAAAATACTTCTATTGCCGAAATTGCCGTGTTATCCGATACATTAACTGAACAGTTCGATATCCCGGCAATTGTATATTATGCCGACCTGTTCTGGGAAAAAATATTGAAACTTTGTGCAGAATTCCATGTGAAATATACTGAGATTCCACGTTTCCCTGAAGTCAGGAGAGACCTGGCTTTATTGATTGATAAATCGGTAAGCTTTGAGCAGGTAAAGCGACTTGCCTTTAAAACAGAAAAACAGTTATTGAAAAAAGTAAATTTGTTTGATGTGTATGAAGACGAAAAACTGGGACGCGATAAAAAATCGTATGCCGTTTCTTTCATATTGCAGGACATGGAAAAGACTCTTACGGATGAAAAGATTGACCGGATAATGAGCAATCTTATGGAAGCTTATAAGAATAATTTAAAAGCAGAGATACGCTAATATAATGTACCAGCCAGATCTTATATATTATGAAACACCCATGCAACACACCTGCACAAATAGGCATGAACAAAAATGGGTGTTACATCCCAGAAGATTTAAAATACATAAATGTAAATCGATGAATATTAAGATATTTAAAATTTTGTACGGATGAAATCCACATGTCGATTAACAAACAATACCATATTTTTTAATCCTGTGGATTCAATAGTACCTGAAGTAAATAAAAAAAGATGAAAAAAATTGAAGTATTAAAAGGCGATATCACCAAACTCAAGGTTGATGCTATTGTCAATGCTGCCAATAATTCACTGTTAGGCGGAGGCGGTGTTGACGGCGCAATTCATCGTGCAGCAGGACCCGGATTGTTGAAAGAATGCCAGAGCCTTAACGGATGCGAAACCGGTATGGCAAAAATAACAAGCGGCTACAACCTGCCGGCCAAATTTGTAATTCATACCGTTGGCCCCGTTTGGAAAGGAGGAAACAATAACGAAGATGAATTGCTGGCAAATTGTTATAAAAACAGCCTGTGGATTGCCGAAAATACAAAGCTCAAAACAATAGCTTTCCCATGCATCAGCACAGGTGTATATGGTTTTCCAAAACAACGGGCAGCTGAAATTGCAGTAAGCGAAGTAACTAGTTTTTTAAATAATTGTAATGAAATTGAAAAGGTCATTTTTGTAGTATTTGATGAAGAAAATCATACAATTTATTCTCAATTGGTTAAGCAAAAATAAGCTATGAAAAGGCTTTTATTTTTTACTGTTTTTTGTTTGGTTACAATTAATATTTATACGCAGACTGAAAGAATACAAAACATACACAGTGCCAAACTAACTATTCTGGGCTTTTCATACTCATACGAAATGTCATTGGCAACTGAGTCATCCGTTAATTTTGAGCTAATGCTGGCAGGTGCTTTTGGTTCGGCTGTTTATTATGACGATTACTGGATTATTGCGCCTGTTTTAAGAGTTGAACCAAGGCTTTATTATAATTATATCAGAAGAGCCGGTAAAAATAAAAGAGTTTTAAATAATGCCGCAAATTATATTTCATTGTCAGCAGATTATCAGGCAGGTGTTGGTATTGGTCTGAATGCCGTCTCTTACGCCAATCTCTCAGTTGTTCCAAAATGGGGAATGCGTCGTTCAATAGGAAATCACTTTTTTTTTGAAGGAGCTGCAGGCATCGGCGCTATGGCAACTTCACCTGATGATTGGTCACCTTATTTTGGCATTGACCTGAAATTAGGATATGTATTTAATGCTAGAAAAAAAACTGATGATAAAATGTAAGTTTATTCTGCCTGGCCTTCTATGGGGTCAGTTGTTATTTTCTCAAACCATTGATAACAGTATCGTATTAAACAAACATACTGCAGCTGTTAAATCAGTGGCCTTTTCTCCGGACGGTTCCTTATTGGCCACAGGCTCAGAGGATAAGGCTGTATATATATGGAGTACGAAAACCGGTGAACCGGTTTCAGAAATAGGAAACAATTTCTTCCCTCCTGTTGCCCTCCGTTTCCGTAACAATGATGAATTATTTATTGCCAGCGGACCTGATATAAAGTTGATTGACCTTTCAGGTAAAATCATCCGGACTTATCCGGGGAAAACAGTACATATCTGGTCAATTGATTACAACAAATTAATAAATAAAGTTACGGCAGGTAGTTACGGAAAAACAATCAGGTTATGGGATGCTGAAACAGGTAAAGAAATTCTTTTACTCGAAGGCCACAAAAAAAGTGCCCTCCCGGTTTGCTTCAGCCCTGCAGGTGACAAAATATTAAGCGGGTCACTTGACCAGTCGCTCAGACTTTGGGACGCGGCAACCGGTAAGGAAATAATAAAAATTGAAGGTCATACAAGTAATATTTTCGGCGTGGCTGTCCATCCTTCAGGGAAGTACGCCGCATCAGCCTCCGCCGACAAAACAATCAGGTTATGGGATTTAGAAACCGGAACTATTTTGCAGACATATTCAGGCCACACAGGAGGAATTCTTGATGTCGAATTCAGTCCCGATGGCAATCATCTTCTCAGTTGTGCCGCCGACCATACTATTATTCTATGGGAAACCGTATCAGGAAATAAACTGTATAGTTACGTTGACCATAAAGCAACCGTGAATGATGTTGAATTCAGCCCCGACGGATGGTCGTTTGCTTCGGCTTCGGATGACAAAACAGCTCGCCTGTGGAAGATAGAGAAAAAGGTATTTCTGGAATATTACTTCTTAAATGAACTGGAGAATGCTATTGCCGCTTCACCTCTTTTTAATGCAAGGGAATCAGGCGAATCAAAACAGGCATATAAGGAGAGACAGGATAAAGCAGCTGCTTTTCTTGATGAATTATATAACGATTATTACAAGAAATATTTGATAATATTGCAATCTCAAAGCATTGAAAATCTTAAAAAATAACTATGAAACCCACAAGATCATTAAGTACATACAAAGCCATATTTTTTACATGTGGGTCACCCCCTTGAAAACAGTAGGCCATGTGACCATTAATAAGCAATATCAGACACATCCAATTAATAAACAAAAATATATTCGAGTGAGAATTCTAAAATCTTAACTGAAAAATTAAAATATTGATAAATAAATGTTTAACTAAATAAATATTCGGGTGAAAAAAATAAAAAGAATCGGACTTGTAGCCCATGATAACCGGAAAAAGGATTTACTCGAGTGGGTTGAATGGAACTGGAAAACGCTGATTAATCATGAGTTAATATGCACCGGCACCACAGGAAGGCTTGTGGAAGAGGTTTTAAGGAAAAAGACTACTGAGGCCAAAGTAAAAATGCCTCATATTACAAAATTAAAATCAGGCCCTCTGGGCGGTGATCAGCAACTTGGTGCCATGATTGCCGAAGGGAGAATTGATATACTGATATTCCTTTGGGACCCTATGCAGCCGCAACCTCATGACGTAGATGTAAAAGCATTATTGAGGATTACCGTATTATACAACATTCCTACAGCCTGCAACCGCTCATCAGCCGATTTTATGATTTCTTCAACCCTTCTGAATACCGATTACAAACCTGTTCTCAAAGATTATTCTGTTTATATACAACGCCAGATTGATACATAACATGAAACAGTGTGGAATCAGACCACAATACCAACAGATAAAAGCATGACTGCCAGCCTGAAGACATTTGAAACAATTGGTTGCTGCGGAATAGATTGCGGATTATGCCCCCGATTTTATACCAAAGGCAAATCAGCTTGTCCGGGTTGCGGAGGAACAGGTTTTAAAGACAAGCACCCATCATGCGGACTTCTTACTTGCTGCAAAATAAAAAAGGGATTTGAAGTATGCTCTGAATGCACCGAATATCCCTGCAAGAGATTTCAAAAGGAAAAAGAAGGGTTCGATTCATTTGTAACGCATAAAAGGATTTTTACCAATCTCGCCTTTATTAAAGAAAAAGGGATTGAAAAATTCATTGAACTTCAGACACAACGGATGAATATTCTAAGTTATTTTTTAAACAACTTCGATGATGGCCGCTCAAAAAATTACTTCTGCATTAGTTGTGCATTATTGCCTTTGGAAGAATTAAATGAAATTTATCAATATGCATTAAAGTTCTCTAATGAGTGTGAATTAAAAGAAAAAAGCCGACCGATAAAAAATTATCTGAAAAATGTCGCTGATGCCTTCAGGATAGATTTGAAGTTAAAGAACAGAAAATAGAATGTCACATTGGGTTAATAATTTAACTGATGAATTTTGGTTAAAAGATATTTCTCTTTATATTTGCACTCCTTTTTAAACCAGTGTTTGTTTTAAACAATGGTGTAATGGGGAATATAAACTAATATTCCAAGTAGCACAGTAGTAATTGTTTAAAATTTTTTATAATGAATACGATAACAATTAATGTAAATCCAAGAAAAGATTTAGGCAAAAAGCATTCACGTAAATTGCGCAAAGACAATCAGGTGCCTGGTGTAATGTATGGTGGTAAAGATATTGTTCATTTTTATGCACATGAAAATGATTTCAGGCATATTATTTATACACATCATGCATACCTGGTAAATCTTAGTATTGATGGCAAGACACATCAGGCTATTTTAAAGGAAGCACAGTTTCATCCGGTAACTGACCGGCTGCTTCATATTGATTTTGTTGAAGTGTTCCCCGATAAGCCTGTGATTGTTAATCTTCCGGTTGAACTTATAGGTAGCTCTGTTGGCGTCAGAGAAGGCGGTAAGTTGCGTCTTCGTAAAAGATACGTCAGGGTAAAAGGCTTGGTGGCTGATATACCCGATATGTTGCAAATAGATATTTCTGAACTTGGTATCGGAGATTCCATATTGGCAGGTGATCTGAATTTTGATAAGTTTGTGATTCTTGAACCCAAGCGTGCTGCTGTTGTAGGTGTCATTTCTTCAAGGGCTGCTGCCAAGAGCTTTGGCGAAGAACCTACTGAAGCTGCTCCGGCTGGCGGTGCTGAAGAAGCTGCTGCAACAGCCGAAACTTCCGAAGGCGGTAAAGAAGCAGGAAAAGAGAAGGAAGGCGAACAACCTAAAAAATAATTTCGCAGCATGTGAAATACCTGATTGCAGGTTTGGGCAATATTGGTGACGAATACCAGAATACCAGGCATAACATAGGGTTCCGTATTCTCGACTCATTGGCACAAGCGTCAGGTATTGCTTTTTCCGAAAAGCGATACGGGTTTATCACGCATTATACTTATAAAGGAAGAAGATTTGTTTTGCTCAAACCCAATACCTTTGTCAACCTGAGCGGTAAAGCAGTGAATTACTGGCTTGGAAAAGAATCGGTCCCGGTTGAAAATTTACTGGTTATTGTTGATGATATAGCCCTTCCTTTTGGGGTGCTGAGGTTAAGGCCCCGTGGCAGTGACGGGGGACATAACGGACTCATGAACATAATTCAGGTATTGGGACATCAGAATTTTGCACGTCTGCGTTTTGGAATTGGTAACAACTTTCCACCAGGCGCTCAGGTAGAATACGTTTTGGGACAATGGACAGACGAAGAAGAACAAAAGCTTGGCGAACGAATCAGCATTTGTCATGATATTATCCGTAGCTTCGGTTTTGCAGGCCTGCAAAAAACAATGAGCGAATATAATAACCGCTAACAGCTCAACAGCATCATCTCAGTTGCTTTATTCCTGATGTCAGTTTTCTGATGAAACACCCATGCAACACTCCTGCACAAACAAGCATGAACAAAAAATGGGTGTTACATCCCAGAAGATTTTAAATACATAAATGTAAATCGATGAATATTAAGATATTTAAAATTTTGTACGGATGAAAAACATTCCATATCTGACATCTGATGACTGACAAATTCCTTTTTTTACTATCTTTCCGTTTTGAAATAAAGCAATGGACATTAATTACAAGCAAATCGTTGACCGCAATATCGGTTTGATTACTGAAGATGAGCAGGAGATAATCAGAAAAACGCATATTGCCGTTTTCGGAATGGGCGGGCTCGGCGGAGTAATAGCTGAAATACTGGTAAGGTCGGGAATAACACAACTCACCATTGTTGATAAAGATGTATTTGACCCTACAAATCTGAATCGTCAGATCTTTGCTTTTGTTGACACAGTTGGCCTGCCAAAGATTGATGTTGCCGAACAATTTCTTCGCCGGATTAATCCCGGGTTAAATGTTATCAAAGCTTCCGAGCTTAATCAGAATAATATTCATCAGCTATTACATGGAGTAAACGTAGCCCTTCTCGCACTTGATGATATAACAGGATGTATTGTAATAAGCCGCAGCGCCAGGCAACTTAATATTCCATTGGTTGAAGGGTGGGCCATACCTTATGGCAATGTAAGAGTATTTACAGCACATACACCAACTCTCGAAGAAGTTTATAACCTGCCTACCGCCGGAAGAGATATTAACAGCCTGACAGCCGAAGAAAGACAATTATTAAACCTGAGTATGTTATATGAATTACGCTCACTTGAAGGAATAAGCGATTATTACCCCGATATCGCACTGCAACGAATTAATAGTGGAACCATAACTTCATTTGCTCCTATGGTATGGCTTACAGCTGTGCTGATGGCCACTGAGGCATTGAAAATAGTTCTGAATAAAGGGAAAATAGCATACGCTCCGTCATACCATCTTTACGATCCATATAAAAACATTATCCCAAAACAAAATTATCATGAAGATAATTAATACACATGCACACCTTATTGAGATAGATAAGGTTATGAAAGATAACGGAATGCAATATATCAGCTTTTTAAAAGAAATTCCGTCTTTTGTTACCATTGAACAGGTTACTGAAATGATATCTGTTGACAACCTCCTCAACCAGATGGATGAGGCAGGTGTAAAACAATCGGTTTTGTTTGCCATGTATGCGCCAATACTCTATGCTTCAAATGAATTTGTTGCAGGTATATGTAATCAATATC
>FWPV01013639.1_pt1 | contig 12153 bp, 10 predicted proteins | sample 2228371 | NCBI WGS metagenome assembly FWPV01 (sample SAMEA103939776, study PRJEB20133) | metagenome | reverse complement strand
CGGTTATGTGGTGCGCGAAAACAAAAAATTATTCCCAACCGAAACGGGATTACTGGTCAATGACTTGCTGGTGAAGCACTTCCCGGATATCGTAGATGTTGGTTTTACGGCAAAGATGGAAAATGACCTAGATCAGGTGGCTTCCGGAAACCGGGAATGGGTGGATGTGATTCGCTCGTTCTATCAAAGCTTTGAACCGACTGTCAAGAAGGCTCAAGAGTCCATTCCGGTTACCAAAACTGTGGAAAAAATCGGCCGTGCTTGTCCGCAATGCGGTCATGATTTGATCATCCGCTGGGGAAGATACGGCAAGTTCATCTCCTGCGGTAATTTCCCGGAATGTCGTTACACCGAACCGTGGCTGGAAAAGGTTGGGGTTGCCTGTCCCGAATGTGGAGGCGATTTGATTGAACGCAAAACACGTAAGGGCCGGCTTTTTTATGGATGTTCCAATTACCCCAATTGTCAATTTACGACCTGGAAGCGGCCGGTGGCCACTCCCTGTCCCAACTGTGGCGGTCTGCTGGTCATCTCCAATAAACGTGAATTGCAATGTTTGAAATGTGAGGAAAGTTTCTTGCAGGAAGAGATTGGAGTTACTTCGCCGGAATCGGCATGATAATTGCAACTCACTTTGCCAGTCAGAAATTCATGCCACAATCGCAGTTGCGCCAAAATACACCTTGTTCTACAATAAATTCAGGTACTTGGTGGAGACTGCATGGCAGAGATAATCACAGCCAGTGAGGAGCAAAAAATCATGGACAAAATTCGAGAACAACTACGCAATCCGCTCATTTCAGCAATTGCAGGTTTTGTGATCGGCTTAATCATCGGTCTGCCTGTGCTGGGATGGGGTCTCTGGCCGGTTAAGTGGGTCAACGCTGATCCGAGTCAGCTGCGAGACGATTTCAAACAGGAATACTTGTGTCTGATCATCGATTCCTACGCCAGAAAAGGGGACATGGCCATTGCATTACAACGTTTTGAAGCTTTGGGAGAAACCGGCAGCAACCTGCTTGATTCGATGAAACCCGGCACCTGCAACTTAAGTGAGGGAGATATCAACTCCTTCCGAGCGCTCGTCATGGGGCCAACTGTGCCTTTACCGGGCGAAACCGCTGTTCCAACACAACCGCCTGCTGCGGGAGGCGGGTCGCGGCTTGGGTTGGTCGTCCTGCTGTGTGTGGTCACGCTGGCCGTTGGGGCAGGATTGGTGTACCTGTTGGTTATTCGCAAGCGCCCCATAAAAACCCAAAGCCCGGTGGGCGTGGCTCAGGATTTGAACCGCCAAGCTGAGCGTACCGATTATGCTGCGGAAGGACAAGAAGAACCCATCAATCAATTTATGACGACATATATCATGGGGGATGACCTCTATGATGACTCGTTTAGCATCGACTCGCCAACCGGTGAATTTTTAGGCGAGTGTGGTGTTGGGATTTCGGAAACGATTGGGGTTGGCGATCCCAAAAAGGTCACAGCATTTGAGGTTTGGCTGTTTGATAAGAATGACATTCAGACAGTCACCAAAGTGCTCATGTCGCCACATGCTTTCAACGATCCGGCTATCCGCCAGCGCTTGGAATCCAAAGGAGAACCGGTGGAAGTCTCCAAGGATCGAAGGGTGTTGCTGGAAACCGCAACCTTGCAACTGGAAGCGAGAGTGGTGGATGTCAGCCTTGGCGGCGGGGCTCTGCCCGAAAACAGTTACTTTGAACGGCTGTCGCTCGAACTGGCTGTTTGGCCAAAATCATAAAAAAATCAAAAACGAAGTAATACAAAAAGGGGCTGCTAAAAATGCAGCCCCTTTTTCGTTCCTTGTTCAGCGCTCTATTCGATTTTTAGAATTTTCAAGCGGATTTCTCCGTTAGGAGTATCCACGATCACAACATCGCCAACTTTATGACCCATAAGCGCTTTACCAATCGGGGATTCGTGAGAAATTCTTCCATTGCTGGGATCTGCCTCTTTAGGCCCAACCAGATGATAGCGTTCGGGTTCAAAGCCATCTTCCTGGATCGTAACGAAGTCGCCAATGCCAATTTCGTTCAGGTTCTTTTCGACATGGTCAATGATGATGACATTGGAAAGCAATTGTTCCAGTTCGCGGATACGCCCTTCCAGAAAGCCTTGCTCCTCTTTGGCTGCAGAATAATCCGCATTTTCGGAAAGATCACCCTGTTCGATTGCAGCCCGTAAACGCTTGGCGAGCTGCTCTCGGGCAGGGCCTTTGAGGTATTCAAGTTCTTGTTTGAGACGCTCTAAACCCTCTTGGGTCAGGTATGAAGCTTCTGCCATTCCAACAATCTCCTACACATTCAATAACGACGGTAATGATACCATGATTTTATGGCTTGTTCAAACCGTTCTGGCAATATGACTTGTATTTAGGGGAGAGTTTCTGCGTTAAATAGTTTCCGGTACTCCTCGGTAGCATAACGGTCAGTCATGCCAGCAATATAATCACATACTGTTCGGTGGATGCCGAACTTTTCCACTCTTTGTTGTACGTGATGAGGTAGGATGGTTGGCTCTGAGCAATAAGCGTTGAACAGTTCACTAATCAGCCGTTCGGCTTTGACAGCCATCCGCACCACGCGGTAATGACGGTAAAGATTTTTATAAAGAAAATCTTTCAGTTGGCGGTTGCGGCGGTGAAAAGTCTCGCTAAAAGTGACTACGTTATAATCCAATCTCTGCAGATCCTCAACGGACTGAACACCGCTTTCTTTCAAATTATGGCTGGTTGTTTCAACGAGATCATCTACTTCTTTGCCAATTAAGCGGCGTATGATGCGGTGGCGGGTTAAATCATCCAGCCCATCTCCATACCAGCCAATGGACGTTTTCATCACCTGCCAAATTTCGATTTCTTCCAGCATTTCCTGGGTAATCATTCCAGAGCGCAAACCATCATCCAAGTCATGGGCGGTGTAGGCCAGTTCATCGGCCACATTGGCAATTTGAGCCTCGATGTGCCCGCGCAATTCGGGGTTGAAATCCCGCGCATCGGTCTTGTCATATTCAGTTTCATGTTTAACAATTCCTTCCAATACTTCCCAAGACAGGTTGAGCCCAGGAAAGTCCGGATAGCGTTGTTCCAATTCGGTGACAATTCGCAGGGATTGTTTGTTGTGCTCAAAACCGCCATGATCTTTCATCAAGCGGGCTAGTGCAATTTCTCCTGAATGACCGAAAGGAGGATGACCTAAATCATGAGCCAGGCAGATACTTTCGGTCAGATCTTCGTTAGCGCCCAACGCACGGGCCAAGGTCCTGCCAATTTGAGCCACCTCAAGGGTATGGGTGAGGCGGGTGCGGTAGTAATCGCCTTCATAATTGATGAAAACCTGAGTTTTGTACTCCAATCGGCGGAAAGCGGTCGTGTGTAAAATGCGGTCACGGTCGCGCTGAAAAACGGTGCGGTAAGCTGGTTCATCCTCTGGGTAAAACCTGCCGCGTGAATATTTACTGCGACTGGCGTAGGGAGCGAGGATTTTATCTTCAATTTCTTCCAATTCCTGCCGGGTGACCATCCTAAACCTCCTTTTTCACTCTCCGGTAAGCAGAGTGCCGGTTGGGGTACCGGATAAAGCATTTTGGAGATTTCCAGCGATTGCGCCGGAAAAAATCATGGCGCGTAACTGCGGATAGATTTGAATTAATTCAAACATCAATCGCACTTTTTCGACCATGCCGCCGGTTACATCGGGCGCTGCTGATCCCTGCAAAAGTGGTAATATGTTGGCTTTTTCGTGAAGGGTGATTTTGGAGAGGAGGCGGGAACAAATCGGAAAGTCTTCGAAAACACCTTCTTCGCTGCCGCACAATAAAATCTCATCGGGGGTTATTGGTTTCGCCAATGCGACAAATACATCTTCCGTCGAATAGATTGTCCCACCAAGTTGCGAATCAAATACCACATCACCGTTAACCAAGGGGATGAAACCAGCCCGTAATGCGGAAATCAACGGCTTTGGATTCCATTCAGTAAGGCGTTTGTTGTCTGCTTGGATGATTGCCGAAGGCGGAAAAGCGATGACTGGTAAACCCTTTCGGCTGAATATGTCAAAGACGATTTGATTCAATTGACGCGCCTGACGATACACTTCAAGAAACCCTTGCCACTCCTCAGGCGTGTGAACACCCTGACGGGTTTGATATTGTTTTGCTGGAATGTGACCAAATGAACCCGAACCATGTCCAATGATGAGTTGAACCCCCTTGATGGTGCGTATAGCAAGATATATTTCATCTGCTAACCGTTCAATCACATCCAGTCGAGCCGTTGAAGCACGGTGTTTGTCCGTAATTAATGAGCCGCCAATTTTCAAGAAAACTCGCTTCATTGTTGGTGATCCTCTGGAATCGGGCGTAGAGTTGTCAGCCAAGTATGGACAGCACCCCTCTCCATTAATTTGCGGGCAATCGAATCGGCCGATTCAGCCTCGACCAATGCAATGATATTACCGCCACCACCTCCTCCGGTTAATTTTGCACCCAATGCACCGCATTGTAAAGCAGCGTTCACTAATCTGTCCAATGCCGGCGAAGAAACTCCCATTTCCTGAAGCAATTGGTGGTTTTCGTCCATCAACGGCGCTAATTTTTTCCAGTTGTCTTGTTCCAGAACGTGGCGGGCGGATTGGACAATTTGACCAATTCGTTGAAAGATCTGTTCGTAGCGGCTAGGACTTTGCTGCCAACGCTGACGGACACCGGCGACCATTTCCGCAGTTGATGGCGCCGCGCCAGCATTGGCAATCACCAGTACAAGAGGTTCTTTTACATGAATCAACTGGGGTTGATGATTACGAACATAATAAATTGGCATTTGATAGGTGATTACGGTGTTGTCAATTCCGCTTGGGTTGCCGTGAAAGGCTTTTTCTACTTCAAACGCTATCTGGTTGACCTGATCATTTGCAAGCGGTAGGCCGATGAATTGAGTAATCGCGCGGGTCATGGCGATACTCACCGCAGCGCTGGAACCCATTCCCGCCCCTGTTGGCAAAGTGGAATTGATGCGAATTTTCATCGCTGGTAAATGAGAAATTTGGAGGGTTTGTTCAATTTGATGAAACAAGATGTGGAGCGGGTGCTGTTCTGGAAGTTCCGCACGAGTAGCATGGAAGTTAGCTGCTGGCGATTCGATCTCGATGCTACCGGGAGGTTGAATTGGGTTTGATTGAATAATGACTTTGACATACACCCCTGTGACCGGAGCAGCAATGGCTGGCTGTCCGTACACTACGGCGTGCTCACCAAACAAGATCACTTTACCGGGTGCGGAAGCGGAAACAGCGGGCATAATTTTAGTTGAGGTAAAACACAAACAAAACCGACAAACCCCACAGAAGAATTGCTGCCTGTAATGGCCTATCGGTGAGGACAATATCCTCTGGAGCACCACCGGCTTGTTCAACCTGTATCAAGTACAGATAACGAAAGATGCCGTAGATGACAAACGGTATGGTCAGCATCATACTGTGATTATCCGGCAGATTAGGCGCTGAAAAAGTGTACAGGCTGTAGGCCACAATGGTTGTCCCGGAAACAATAGTAATCAATTGGTCCAGCAGAGCCAGGTTATAGCCATCCAATACGCGCCGGTGATTGTTTGCCTCACTTTGGAGCAAGGTCAGTTCGGCTCGGCGCTTCCCAAAACCGATGTAGAGTGCAAGCAACGTCGTTACCACATATAACCATGGCGAGAACCGTTCAACCTCGATTAGCGAAACACCTGCAGCAACCCGCAGTACGAAACCTGCCGCGATAATCAGCACATCAATCAGGGGTATGTGCTTGAGACGGGTGGAATAAGCCAGATTGACCAGAAAATAAATCAGCGCAATCCAACCGAATAATGTCGAAAGCAGAAACGATGCCGGGATGGTAAAGAGGATGATGCCAATTGCTGCAGCAGCGGCAACGGGAACAGGTAATTTTCCGGAAGCAATTGGGCGGTTACGCTTTTGAGGATGATTGCGGTCTGCTTCGGCATCGAGAATATCATTGATGAGGTAAACGCTGCTGGAAATCAGACAAAACAGGATCATGCCTGCCAGCGATTTACCAACCGCTTCAGGATTGAGGAGCTTCTTATCAAAAACAACCGCGGCCAATACGAAGACATTTTTGCTCCACTGGCGCGGTCGCATGCTTTTGATCAATGCAGAAAGCATACCCCAATCATATCACAAGGATTCAAATGTGTCCGAAATTTTTAAGAACTTTTGAAGTTTACAATAGTTCGGAAAACAAAAGCAGGATAGAATAGGATGGTATGAAAAAGAGGTTGGATGTTTGGTTGGTTGAAAAAGGATTGGCAGAAAGCCGCAGTCAGGCACAACGGTTGATTATGGCTGGGCAAGTGAGGGTGGGCCTTACCATTGCGCAGAAAGCCGGCCAGATGGTTGATTCTGATTTAGAAGTTGAGATCATTCAGCCAGCTCGTTTTGTTTCCAGAGGGGGAGAAAAATTAGAAGCAGCCTTGATTGCATTTGGGTTAACCGATTTGAAAGACAAAGTATGTGTGGATGTGGGGGCATCCACTGGTGGATTTACCGATTGTCTTTTGCAGCACGGGGCAAAACGGGTGTTCGCTGTAGATGTGGGATATGGTGTTTTGCACTGGCGCTTGCGCAGGGATGAACGTGTGGTTGTCTTGGAAAAAACGAACGCTCGTTACTTGAAGGGATTTGGGGAAAGAATTGATCTTGTGACCATCGATGCTTCTTTCATTTCATTGAAAACCCTTTTACCTGTTGTTCGGCAGTGGTTTGAGGATGACTTTGGTGAGGTGGTTGCTTTAATCAAACCCCAATTCGAGGCGGGACAGCAAGAAGCGGCTCGCGGAGAGGGGGTGATTCGTGACCCGCAGGTGCACCGCCAAGTTTTGAGGGAAATTGTGAATTACTGTCAGCGTGAAGGATGGGTTGTACGAGGATTGATTCGATCTCCTCTTACGGGTCCTAAAGGGAATATTGAGTTTTTGATCTGGTTATCCTTGCTAGGACAGGGATTGGATGATCTCCAATCAATCATCGAGCAAGTAACTGGCAAAACGATCTAGTCCTTGAAAAGATCGGACACATAGAAAGGTGCGCTTTGGCATTCCTTGGATGTAAAATAATCGGAAACAATGTTCCAGGTAAGTTCGCCTTCTTCTTTCCACGCAGTCTGAATTGCACGGGCTGTGCAGCCTGGGCCAGCATTATAGTTAGCCATGGTTAGTTTCCATAAATCAATATAATTGGCAACTTCACCGGCTTTTTTGTTGGTGGTATTCCGTACGATTTGATTAATTTGACTGCAATTGGCTTTGACCACTTCAGCAAATATTGGAATGCTGTTCATAGCACGCTGGCGGTTAACCCCCTGCGGGCAGTCGGCACAGGTGGCATTGACCTGCCGCACTAAAGCACCGCGCAACAATGCCCGAGCGGATTCGGGAATGCCCAAGTAACCCTGATCACATGTTCGGGGATGGAGGATAAGCGGACAAAATTGAGCATAAAAATAAGGGCTGTACAATAAAAGGGCATCCGCACCGGTGTCATTCAATTGACCGAATCCACTCTCCAGAATGTCTATATAAATCGCTGGCCAGAATTGGCTTTCGATTGCAAAAATCTTTTTCAACAAACGAGCCGGAACGCCGTGTTTTACGCCGGTTTCGAAAATCTTGGAGTCATACTGATTTTGCCACTCAATAATCACCGGTCGGGCTACTTCAACTCCGCATTGATTAGCAGTAGTGGCTGACTGTAATCCGTTGAAAGGACATTGGCTGGCATCCACAACTTTATTCTGAATCAACATGGCTGCCAGATAGTAATAGTTGTATTCTGTGTATAGCTCCTCTACGCTGCGTGGATATTCCAACACCAACGGTAAATTGAGGGGTATCTCCGGTACTGACCAAATTTCGGCACAGGTGACAATCTCCGCTGGGGGGCGAAGTTCGAATTCTTCGAAGGAAGAAGAGGTCGGAGTTGGGGTAAAGGCGATTAATGTGGGAGTTGGAGTTGGGTTGGTTTGATTTTGAGGTTTCTGAACGACAAGGTTTAATTCAGCACTTTGTAAAGACGCCGATTCGATTGAAGGGGGCTGCTCGGTTTTGCGCAGGAGAGGGAGAGGAAGATCAGCAACAACCGTGGTGGATTTCTCCTGTGATTGGTCAAGTCGAGTTTTGAGGGGAACTATGTTATAGACCAATAACAGAGTTACTCCAACAAAAACTGCTGCAAAGACCGGTTTGAAGAATCTCATGTTGGCTCTTACCCCCAAAAATAAGATGTTTTTCCTTATTCGGTTTCTTCCTCGTATACATAAGCCCAGCCAGAACCCTTGCAGACAGGACAGCGATCATACACATAACCGTCCTTGCACAATCCACCGCCGCCCCCGGAACAAAAGGCACATTTTTTGGGTTCCTGTGCAACTAAAACGGTTCCAATGCCATTGCATACCGGGCATAATTCGTAGATATTTCCGTCCCGGCAGCGACCACTTCCATTGCCATTACAAAATGCACAGGTTTCGGGTGCGTAATGAATGAAAGGTTGAATTTTGGTCATGGGGATTCAGGACTGAGGGCCTTATTTTTGAGGATTGTTCGACTTCTCTTGGGTTGATTCTACCACGCCTTCTACAAATGCTTCAACAACTTCGGGGGCAAATTGTTTCCCGGCGGACTCTTTTAAGTTCTCAAGTGCTTCTTCGGTTGTAACAGCAGTTCGGTAAGGCAGCTCGGCAGTCATAACGGTGAAGGCTTCCGCAACGGCAATAATGGAACTGGCGAGTGGAATATCATCCTTTTTGAGCTGATCAGGATAGCCTGTACCGTCCCAATGTTCCTGATGGTGATAGATCCATGGCACAATCCGGTTAAAGACATTCATTTGTTTGACGATTTGTGCTCCATAATAAGGATGCATCTGAATCATCTTCCATTCCTGCGAGGTGAGAGGTTTTACTTTTGTCAGGATAGTTTCAGGGATGGAGATTTTACCAATATCATGCAGTAATGCAGCGATTTCCAGGAATTCAAGGTCACCGCTGGACCATGCCAGTTTTTTGCCGGTTTCCACTGCTAATCGTGCAACTTTTTCGGAGTGGCCGATCATATAGCGGTCACGTTGGTCAATGGCGGCAACCAATACACGCGCCAGTCCAATCAAGGGTGATAAACCGCCCACGCCGGGAATTATTGAAGGTGCTAACCCTTGGGTAAACCCCGAACGACGGCGTTCGCCAATGGCCACTTCCAGCTCAACGGTATTTTCGTAGAAGTTCAAAAAGTTCTCCACACGCTCCAGCAATATCTTCAGGTTGTGGTATTGACCGGTTGACCAGAGCGCTGGAATTTGTTCATACATGATGGTTGAAGATCGGGAAATTTCGGCCTGTGGAATAATTCTTTTTCCGTAAGAGGAGAGCAAATCGTGCAGCGCAATCAGGCGGGAAAAGCGTTCGCCTACCCGTTGGATTTGTTTGGAGAGAGTGGGGTATTCACGGATGGTTTCTTCGAGGGAGTGGATTCGAGCCAGCACTGTTTCCACACTGGCGTTTTTTAAGTCCTTCATGGTGAGGATTTCTGTAATGTGCTCGTTCCACACTTTCTGGGCATCTTCAAGGGTGAGAACCTCGTTACCGTAAATAATCGGTTCATCGTCCTTGCATTGGTGCTCAACATAACTCAAGGCTTTTTTGAGGGATTCGTAAGCGGCTTCAATGCGCTCTTGATTTTCTTTCTGGCGGATTTCTTCCTGTCTGCGTTGCTCCCGAATAATTTGCATGCGATTGTAAAAGTCCATGCCTTTGGGAGCTTTTTGTAAAAGGGCAATCAGGTGGTCTTGTTGTTCAGAAATTTTGACCCATTCCTGATGTAACTCGCGCAAGATTTGTAATTTTCGGAAGAAGAGCGAGCGTTTCCTGGTTCGTTCTTCCAAAAGTGGTAAGGTGTTAGTGATCTGGTTATAAACTTCCTGGATTTCTTCCTCGATTCGGGGAGCTTTGTATGTCAGGTTGGCAAAGGTCAGCCGATAAATCATAAAGTGTTTCTCGATTTCCTTCATCCTTTCCCTGGTTCGAGCGGGAAAGGCCCGAATTTCGCGGCGAAGGTGTTTCCACTCTTCGATAGAGTCATTTACAGCCTGAATCTGGCGGCTAACCCAATTCTGCTTAACAGGCGGGGTTTGGGAAATGGATTCCTCCCTAGGTGTAGTTTCTTCTATGGCAAGGCTTGATGATTCAACAAATGGGGTTGTTTCCGTTTCCGGAGTATCAGGCTGGGTAGTGGATGAATCTACAGGTTCAGTTTCCGGTGTAAATTCAGGATGATCAATTTCTAAAGAAGAAGATGAATCGTTCACGGCTGCCCTCTGCACTTGCTCACTGACTGGATCTGGATAATCCATACAATCTTGATTGTGGAGGGTATTCATATGGAGTCCCCCTTTCCATTATACACAAATTTTGGATAATCCATACAATCTTGATTGTGGAGGGTATTCATATGGAGTCCCCCTTTCCATTATACACAAATTTTGGATAATTCAATCCCGCAAATTTTTGTTCTTGAAATATACTATTATTATAATTACTTTAAGTCCAAAAATTGTTTATAATTTTATTAGTTTGCAATGTGATGCGTTGTTTTCTTTTGGCTTTGTTTGTATAATGGGAATGATTTTATGTTTGGGGGTGCAGCATGAACCAACTTCTAGATGAAAGTAAAAAGAATGGAACTGGTCCACGGGAGGTGGGTATGCACAGTGATCTGGGTTCTATATCGGTGATATTGGTTGAAAATATTCCACAGATGATCAAACATCTGCAAAAAACAATTGGCCTGATTGATGATATTGAATTGGTCAATTCGTGTATGTCTGCTCAGGAAGCGATCGACGCGATTCGCGATTTGAAGCCTGAAGTGGCGCTGATCGAATATAATTTGCCGGACATGAATGGCATCAATCTGACGGAAATTATCCGCAAGGAATTCCCTCAAACGCAGGTAGTCTTAATTTCGCAGGATAATTACACCGATATCGTTCTTCAAGCCATTCGCACTGGCGCTTGTGACTTTATCACTCATGAAGTATCTATCAAGGAATTGTCCGATGTTTTGCATCGCGCAGCTGCGTTGTCCCGCTCCGAACGACAAAAGATCAGCGCTCCGGCGCTTGGTCCCGGAGGGATTGCGCCTGCACCGATGGGGGGCAAAGGTGCCAATGGGCAGGTGATTGCGGTTTACAGCCCTAAAGGCGGGGTGGGAACTACGACCGTTGCAGCTAATCTCGCCCTGGCGTTGATGGATATTGATCACGAAGCCCGGGTTGTGCTGGTGGATGGCAGTATGCAATTTGGTGATGTCCACTTATTCTTCAATGAATTAGGACAATTATCGGTATTGGACTTGGTGCCGCGCATATACGATATGGACTTACAACTCGTTGAAAGCGTCATGCTCTTAAATCGAGCAACGGGGTTGTATATTTTGCCGGCTCCACCGCGTCCTGAATTTGCCGAGAAAATAAGCGGTGAAAATTTCACCCGCATCCTCGAATTCCTGCGCCGCTACTATGATTACATTGTAGTAAACACTGATTCGTTCATCTCTGACCCGGTGCTGGCAGCCCTCGATGCGGCGGAGGTTGTCGTCCTGATTACCTCTCAACAGATCAATGCTATTCGAAACACACGCTTGTTCCTGGATTTGTGGGATGCATTTGGAATGTCGCGCGATCGGGTTGCCATGGTAGTTAATCGCTACAATCCAGATAATCCGATTACGGTGGAAAAAATTGGCGAACGGCTGAAACATGCTGTAACGGTTACCTTGCCGGATGATGCGGAATTGACCCAGAAATCTGACGCTTTGGGACAACCGGTCTTGAGAGTGAACAAGAATGCAGAATTATCTCAGGCGATCATGACTCTGGCAGAAAATGTTCGTAAAAGGGGAATTGCGATTGAGCGGTCTGACGAGGTGCGAATGCGCCTGTTTTCGATTGCTTAAGTCTTCTTTTGGGTTTGGAGACATAAACAGAGCGCACCACTTTGATGGCATTCTCAAAGTTCCTTGACAAATAAACAAAAACGGTCCTCTTCGGTAAAATTGGAGGCGCTAACAACCAAAAT
>FWPV01013636.1_pt1 | contig 12154 bp, 10 predicted proteins | sample 2228371 | NCBI WGS metagenome assembly FWPV01 (sample SAMEA103939776, study PRJEB20133) | metagenome | reverse complement strand
CACCCCCTCCCCCAATCCCTTATGTGTTTAGACTCGGAAACCATAAGGGGTTGGGAGGGGGCTGGGGAAGGAGAACATGGAGCCGCGCTCCCTGGCCCTCCTTCCACCTCTCTTTCCCCCGGCCTTTATGTGCACGTGCCGTTCTGTCGGCGCAAGTGCCGCTATTGCAGCTTTTTCTCGGACACCGACCTGGCCCTGATACCCGCCTGGCTGGCGGCCCTGGAGGCCGAGGCCGGGCTCTACGAGGGTCGCTTCGAGGCCTTTGAGACCCTGTACCTGGGGGGCGGCACCCCCAGCCTGCTGGCACCCGGGGAAATCGCCCGCCTTTTGGAGCTCCTCCGCCGCCGGTTCCGCCTGGAAGCCGTCGGGGAAATCACCCTGGAGGCCAACCCCGACGACCTCACCCCGGAAAAACTCCGCCTCTACCGGGAACTGGGCATCAACCGCCTGAGCCTGGGGGTGCAATCCCTGGATGACGAGGAGCTCGCCTTCCTGGGCCGGCGACACACGGCCGCGCAGGCCCAGGCGGCCCTGGAGGAGCTCCTGGAAGCCGGCTTCCTTAGGGTGAGCGTGGACCTGATTTACGGCCTGCCCGGCCAATCCGTGCTCAGCTGGGAGCGGACTTTGGAGCGCCTGGCGGCCTTGGCCCCACAGCACCTCTCCTGCTACCAACTGACCATTGAAGCGGGCACGGAGCTGGGCCGCCATCGGCAGGCCGGCCGCCTGGAGCTTCCCGGCGAGGAGGAAGGCCTGGCCTTCTTCCTGTTCACCTCCGAGTTTCTGGAAGCCCACGGCTACCTCCACTACGAGGTCTCCAACTTCGCCCGGGGCGAGGCCCATATCGCCTGGCACAACTGCAAATACTGGCAGCATATCCCGTACCTGGGCCTGGGACCCGGGGCCCATTCCTTCCAGGCGAACCGGCGTTGGTGGAACCACAAGAGCCTCAGCGCCTACCTGGAGGCCCTGGCTGCCGGGCAGGCCCCGGTGGCCGGGGAGGAGACCCTGACCCCGGAACAGCTCCTTCTGGAAACCCTGCTGTTGGGATTCCGCACCCGCTTCGGGGTGGAATTGGGCGTGCTTCAGACCTTTCCCAACTGGCAGGAGACCTTAAAGAGCCTAGAAGAGGCGGGCTGGGTGGAAGTGGCCGAGGGGATGGCGGTCACCACCCGGGAAGGCCTGGCTGTGGCTGACCGCCTGCCGGAGCTGTTCGGGTAATGGAAGGGCTTGCTGAGGGAGGACCAGGGGCTTCGAAGACCTCTCCCCCCTTTACCGAACCCGCGTAAAGAACTCGGGAAGTCGGGCTTTCAGCCCGCCTTCCCGAATTTCTTTTGGTTTAAGGGATTGGGGAGGGGGCGTGGGGGAGGGGGAAGGGGCTGCTGCCCCTTCGCCCCTCCCCCCACAACTTCTTTTCACTTCCGCGCCGCGGCCGCCATTTCCGGGGTGACCAAGGAGGCCTGGTTGCCCCAGGCGTTGCGGATATAGCTCGCCACCTGGGCGATTTGCGCGTCGTTCAGGTGGTTCCGCCAAGCGGGCATGCGGCCCAGTTTGCCTACCCGACCATTCATGATCAGGCCCACCACCGGCTGGGGGTCCCCCGTGACAAAGGGGTTGCCCTTGAGGGCCGGGAATTTCACCGGCAGACCCTCGCCGTTCGACCGGTGGCAGTCAGCACAGTTGCTTTCGTAAATCCCTTTGCCCGTGGCGATGACCTCCGCCGGGGTCTGAGAAAGGGCCAGGGTGGTAAAGGACAGGAGAGCGATGACCAGGGAAAGCATAAGCTTCATGCTGCACCTCGGGTTTCGGTATGAAAGCTGGGCTCCACCAAGATCTGAAACAGCTTTACCAGGAAGGGAAAGCCGGGTCAAGCCGGGGAAAAAAGAGGGGCGGGGTGGGTCCCCCGCCCCTCGGGCAGGCGGTTACTTTTTCGGGGCGGCTGGGGGCGGCGCCGCCGGAGCCTTGGGGGTTGCGGGGGCGGCGGCCGCCGCCGGGGCGATGCCCAGGGAGGCTGGCGGATTCAGCCTGTCCGTGAGGCCGAAGGGATCGCGCAGCTCTTGCTTGGGCATGAAGTTGAGCGGTTTCTTGCCCCGGTTATTGAGGTATTTGGCCAGCTCCAGGTCAATGACCGCCGGCACCTGCACCCCGGCCTGGGTGAGGGCCTGACGCAGCAGGGCCTCGCTGCGGCCCGCAAAGGCCAGGGCATCTCCCAGGATGCGCCCGGCCTCGCTGGGGTTGTGGAAGCCCACGGAGTTTTCGGCGTTGATGTAAATGACCCGATACAGGGCCTCCAGGTAAAAGTCCTTGGCCTGGTCATAGAGCTTCTGGTCGATCTGCTTGCCCTCTTTCTGGGCGTTGTGCACCTTCTCAAAGAGCTTGGCGGCGGTGGCGGTGGCGTAGCCGGAGCGGAACATCAGGGACACGGTGCGGTCCTGGTGGGCCAAGACCCGGTCCTTCAACCACTGGGGACTCTCGGTGTGGCACTGCTGACAGGCTTTCATGTCCTGTTTCAGAGGGCTGGTGACGTCGTGCTCCGAGATCTTGTTGGCCCCCACCTTGATGTAAGGCATGTGGCAGTCGGCGCAGGACACCCCGGCGTTCCAGTGGGTGCTGTTTTTGGTGTAGAACTCATACTCCGGGTGGCGGATGAAGGCCACCTTAAAACCCGTCACCTTCTGCACCCATTCCCCGGTGCCCCAGTCGCTCTGGTAGTAGCCGGGCTCTTTCTTAATGACCTTGATGATGTTCTCTATGGAAATATCCCCGGGTTTGCTGCCCTGCCAGGGGAAGAAGAGGTCCATGGACTTCATGTCCTTATCCCGGGGGATGATGTAGGTGACGTGGCACTGGCCGCACACCGCGGAGCGCAGCTCCTGCCGGCTCAGCTTGGTGGGATCCTGGCCGATGAACTGAAAGGACTTCAGGGCCGCAGGGTGGTAGAGCCTCAGCCCCATGGTTTTGTTGTCGTGGCATTCGATGCAGGCCACCCCCAGCTCCTGGAACTCCTTGGGGATCATGGCGTGGGCGTCGATATACTTCATTTTAAAGTACTCGGGCCCCAACTTTTCCTCCAGGGGCCTGGCATAGGGGGTCTTGCAGGACAGGCAGACGCCGCCGGCCCCCAGGCGGGAGGGGTCGATTTCCAGTTGGTCGATGACCATGTACCAGTGGCCCCGGGGTTCGTTGTACTCGATGCCGAAGCCCCAGCCGTGGTAGAGTAAGGCCAGATAAGGGAACTGGCTCAGCTTGTCGTAGATGACCCGGTCGGTGTCATAACCCCTTTTGTATATGCTTTTCGGGGGCTTGGGGTTTTTGGTCATCTTCCAGCGGTCGTATTCCAGGGGATAGACCTGGCCCCAGACCGCGGGGTTGATTTCGCCGTCCGGGATGGTGCCGGTTTTCACCGGCTCCGTCTTCGGGGGCGAACAGGAGAGGGAGAGGAAGAGGGTGCCTGCGAAAACGGCCAACACTGCCAACCCGATCAAGACGTTCCGCTTCATAATCGCTCCCTGTATTAATATAAGCTAAGGGTTCTGAATGCCGGCCACGGCGCCGGTGAGTTTATGGCTGAACCGCCGGTGGCAGGACCAGCACTGTCGGTCCTCGTTCACCCGGGCCATGGTTTCCTGGTGGCAGCGCCGGCAGTTCTCCTGGACAAAACCGGCCCCCCGGGGGGACAAGCGGATATCTTCCGAAATCCGGCCGGTATGGAAAGCCACAAAATCCTTCATGCCGTCCAGGGTTTTCCAGGTGAGGTGTCGGGCCAGGCTGTCGTTGGGAAGGTGGCAGTCCACGCATTTGATGCCGCGATGGGCGCTGTGAAACCAAGCCTCGTACTGCGGCTCCATGACGTGGCAACTGACGCAGAATTCCGGGCTCTCCGATTTGGCATACAGCCCCGGTGGCCCGAAAGCTGCATAGCTCCCGGCCAAAATGCCCACGCCCAGGAGCACCACTACGACGATGAGTAAGGTTTTCATCCGGTCACCCTGTCAGCGCAAGTGGTAGAACTTGTGAAGGTAAGGAGCTGCACTAATCATTACCGCGAAGCTAACAAATCTGTCAATGCAATATCTATGAGAAAAGCGGGGATACATACTGATGGCCCAGAGGAGCAGAACAAGCCAAAATGACCAAGGTTGGCACGCCCACCCCGGCTGCGGCGCCACGCGCCGGGAGGCGGGGTTGTGGGTGCTTATCGGGCTCATGTTGGCCCTCCCGGTTCTGGCGGGTTGCGGGGTGCGGGAGTTGGCCCGGGGGGAGATTGAACCTCCCAGGGTGGAAGTGAAAGGGGTATCAGTGGGTCTGCCCCAGTCGGGGGGCCTGCCGGTCTTCGCCCTCCTGGAGCTCACCAACCCGAACCCCAAGCCCCTGGATCTTCGGGGCTATGATTATGAACTATGGCTGGAAGGCCGAAGTGTGGCCCAGGGGGCCAGCTCCCGGCCGGTGCACCTGCCGGCCTGGGGCCGCACCATGGTGGAGTTCCCCATTCTGGTGCAGTTGCCCGCGGTGCTGAGCCTGGCCCCCGCGGCCCTGCAGCGCCAAAAAATCGCCTACCGCTTGGCGGGCGGCTTTCGCCTGGGATCGGTGATGGGAGGCCTGCTGCGGGTGCCCTTCCATTTCCAGGGGCAGACCACCCTGGAGGAGGGGCAGGAACTCCTCCGGCTCTACACCCGGTAAATCAGGTTTTTTCCAGGAGGACCAGGGCCCGGTAAGATTCCCCGGCACGTATGGGGAAGTCAATGACCAGGTCTCCCTCATAGCCCTGGGTGTCCCGGCTCAGCACTTGGAAATCGCCCTTGGCCAAATGCTCGTTGAGAAGGGCCAGGGCCTCGGCGTCATATTCCTCCGACATTTCAATCAGGCCCGAGGGATCGTAACTCACCGCCCAAGCCCGAGTGGCTTTCATTGCCGCCATAGCCGCCTCCTGATGGGGGACGCGCAGGGCTGCGGGCGGGCCCGGGTGTCCCCTCTCCCTCGCAAGGTCAGTAATTTCTCCCCACCAGGGAGCCCCGGGGATGTTCGCTTCTTTTCCGCCGTGCGCCCTGCCTTCTCATCCTGCCTTTTTTCAAACCTTAAGTAGCCGCCGGCCCATCGTCAAGGGAGGCGGCTGAGGGGCAAGTGCAAGGGCGCCGACTCCGGGTTTCCGCCCTGCGGCAAGGAGGGCTGACGGCGGGAGGGACCCCCGGTTCCTCATGTGGCTTCAGCGCCGTGGGGGCGCCCAGGCCAAGAGCGCCGCCATGCCGTGAAGGGCGGCCACTCCGGCCAGGGACAGGCGCACGCCATACACCGGCAAAGCCAGCAGGCTGATGCTCGCCGCGCCCAAAGTAGCCCCCAGGAGATCGGCGGCATAGAGAGCGCCCTCTTTCCGGGCTTCTGCACCCCGGCTGGACCAGGCCGCAGCGCTCAGCGCAAAGACTCCGCCCCCCAGGAAACCGCCGGCGACCAGCAACAGGAAGGTCGCGGCCGCCACCAGCACCTCCGGAGGACGGTGGGAAGGAAGCATCGCCAGCCCCAAGAGCGCTGTGAGCAGGAGAAAGGTCTGGCCGCCTTGTAAAGCGGCAAAAAGGTGTGGTCGGGGAGAATGGCGATTACCCCAAAGACCGCCCCCCGCCATTCCCACCATGAAGGCGGCGATGAGGACGCCCAGGTGCCGGTAAAGGTGGCCCAAGAAAATCTGGAAGGTAATGAGGGAAATGACCTCCAGGGCCAGGGTGCCGGCGCCCACCAGAGTGACCTGGAGCACCGGGAGAGCATGGGGGCGGCGGCGCACCAGAACCAGGCCGGCCATGCCGAGAAGCAGCCAGGCGAGGACCGGAACCCAGGGAGGCAGGCGTTTCAAGGCCAGAAGCACCCGGTCCAGCCGGATGCCTTCCCGACTGGCGGCCAAAGCGGTCTCGTAAAAGAAGGGGATGGGAACAAGGTCCAGGTTGATCTCGGGGTGCGCCTGTGCCAGAGCCCGGGCCAGGACTTCTTGACGGTCCCGGGAAAACTCGGTCTCCAAGGTATAAGGATCAAGATAGTGCAGGGCTAAATTTCGGCTACCTAAACGATCAGCCAGGATCTGTGGATCATCGCTCAGAGCACCGGGGGTGGGGCTGGCCAGAAACCGCACCTGCTCGCCGGGCAGGGCCACCACGGCCGGAAAGGCCTGGTTCAGGGTGGCGGCCAGGGAGCCTAGATAGCCCGCCCTTAGAGGGCTCAGGGCCGTGGGGGAGCCGGGCAGGGCAAAGCTGAACACTCCGCCGGGGGCCAGGCGGCGGGCTACGACGGTAAAGAACTCCAGGCTGTAAAACCGGTTCAGTTGGGCGGTGTGCGGCTCCGGCAGCGCCATGAGAATGACGTCATAGTCCTGAGAACTGCCCTCGAGAAAGCGCCGGGCGTCGCCATGGACCACCCTTACCCGGGGATCCCGCAAGGCCTCGGTGGCTGCCGGCGGCAGAAGCCTGAAGGCCAAGGGCACCAACTCCGGATCGGCTTCCACATAATCCACGCGCCGCACACTTGGAGTTCGAAGGACTTCTGCCGCCAAACCGGCGACGCCGCCACCCAGAAGCAGTACCTGCCGGGGCTGAGGATGGGACAACAAGGCCACTTGGGCCGCCTGTTCCGCAACCATGGGGTCGGGCCACGTAAAGTGCCAAACACCGCTGGCGGCGAAACTCACCTGCTCGGTTTCCTGGAAGGCGGTGAGCAGGGCGGAGGGACTGTCCACCGCGGCCAGAAGGCGCCGCCCGGGAAATTGCCAGCTCCTGGTGAGGTGGTCCAATTGGGGACACAGCAGCAGGGCGCCGAGCAAGGCCGCCGCCGCTCCCCCCGCCAGCCGGCCCAGCCTGGCCGCCGGGGGAGCCAGAAGCAAGGCCGCGGCCATCGTCAGAAGAGCGGCTCCCAATCCCAGGGCCAGAGCGGGAAGGCGGCCCCAGAGCAGCACCTGGAGGACCGCCACGCCTAAGGCGGCCCCCAAGGCCTCCAGGGCATATACCCGCCCGCCGGCACCCGCAGCTCCCCGGCTTTTCAGGGCTTGACAGGCCAGCGGAAAGAAGCCGCCGGAGACCACCCCGAAGGGGGCCAGGACAGTCAGAAAAAGGAGCGCCGCCTGGCCGGGCCCCAACGCCTGGCCGGGCTTGACCCAACCCAAGGTGGGGAGGGCCCGCAGGGTAAGCAGGGCCGCCAGGAACAGCAGGGCCAGCAAGACCAGGGCCCCTCGGAGGGTTCCTTGGTCAACCGTCCGGCCATGGAACCACCCCCCACCAGCCAGGCTTCCCAGCCCAGTCCCCAGGAGCCAGCACCACAGAGCCAATCCCAGTTTCAGCTCCTGCCCTTGACTCAAGACCAGGATCTCTCTGAGGAGGATAACCTGGGCCGTCAGGGTCAAAGCGCCAAACACCAGCACCAGGCCAGGAAGCCCCTGCTTCGGGTCGGCAGCCTCGGTCGGTGGTGCAGGCGGTGGGTGCCGCCTCGTGGCGGTGGGTATCAAGGGGAGACGTCCGTGGGTGGGAGCCGTTCCAGAGGCGGCCTTCAGCCGCATTCCAGGTTGTGACGCCGGAGTTTTTCCCGCAGCGTCTTGCGGTCGATCCCCAAAATCCTGGCCACCTCGCTCTTATTGTCAGGAAAGCGCTGAATCAGACGGCGGATATGCTCCCGCTCTATGTCTCTGAGAGACAGAGAGGCAGATTCCGGGGCCGGCCTCTGAAGCAGACCGGCATAGGCCAGGTCTTCCGGCTCCAGCCGGGGGCCGGTACTCAGCACCACCAAGCGCTCCATGGTGTTTTCCAGCTCCCGGACATTGCCCGGCCAGTCATACTGCATGAGGAACCCCAGGGCAGCCGGTGTGATGTCGGTGATGGGTTTGCGCAAACGGTGGGTGTATTTTTGCAGGAAGTGCCGGGCCAACAGCGGAATGTCCTCTTTCCGCTCCCTTAAAGGGGGCAGATGCAGGCTCACCACATTGAGACGATAAAAGAGATCGCTCCGAAAGGTGCCCTCCTTAATGGCTTGGGTCAAGTCCTTGTTGGTGGCCGCCAGGAGGCGCACATCCACAGTGATCACCCGGTGGCTGCCCACTTTGCAAACCTTGCGCTCCTCCACCGCCCTGAGAAGCTTGGCCTGCACCTCCAGGCTGATGTTGCTGATTTCGTCGAAAAACAACGTGCCGCGATGAGCCAGCTCGAATTTGCCGATCTTGTTGGCGTCGGCGCCGGTAAAGGCTCCCTTGACGTGCCCGAAAAGCTCACTCTCAAACAGGGTCTCCACCAGGGTGCCGCAGTCCACGGTGATGAAGGGTCGGCGGGCCCGGCTGCTCAGCTGGTGAATCTTCTGAGCCACCAACCCTTTACCTGTGCCGGACTCGCCGGTGATGAGCACGGTGCTGTCCGTGGCCGCCACCCGGGTCAGCATCTCCATGATGCGGGCCATGGACTCGCTCTGGAATACCAGTTCGCCTCCTTCATCCCTGCTTTTGAGCTCCTGGCGCAAGGCCAGATTCTCCAGATTGAGACGGCGCTTTTCCAGGGCCCGGGCCACCAAGTGGCGCAAATCGTCCGGCGCAAAAGGTTTGGAGAGAAAATGGAAGGCGCCGGATTTGATGGCTTCCACCGCCGTGGGAATGGTGCCGTAACCGCTGATGATGATAACTTCGCTTTCGTTGTCCAGAGCCTTTATCCGTTTCAGAGCCTCCAGGCCGTCAATATCGGGCATCACCAAATCCAGGAGGATGACATCAAAGATGCGACTTTCCAGGAGCGCCAGTCCCTGCCGGGCGCTGGCGGCGGTCTCCACCTGGAACCCCTGGCGGGCCAGAATCTGGTAACAGGCGTCCCGCATGGCCTTGTCATCGTCAATCACCAAGATATGGGAGGATGCATCAGGCATGGATAAACTGGCCTACTCCTGGTCAACTATTTGTTATCTCGTTATTTTCTTTCATTTTAGGAGATTTTCCCCCATACTGTCAAGGAAAAGGGGGCGGCCCGCCTAAGGCAAAGGGGCCAGCCCCAGGCTCCTGTGGGCCATGTAAGGACAGCGACCTCCCATGACTGTCAGTCTGTTCATCCCGTGCCTGGTGGACCAGATGGCTCCGGAGGTGGCTATGGCCACGGTGGCGCTCCTTAGCCGACTGGGGGTGCCCGTCGCCTACCCTCCGGCGCAGACCTGCTGCGGGCAATTTGCGTACACGGTGGGGGAGGTGGCCACCGCCCGGAAACTTATGCGCCATTTTTTCCGGGCCTTTTCTGGAGCCGGCCCCATTGTCTGCCCCAGCGCCTCCTGCGCTCTTATGGTCCGCCGCCATTACCCGGAGTTGGCCGAAGGTGCCGAGGAACTCCGGATGGCGCACTCCTTTGCGGCCCGCACCCTGGAGTTGAGCGAGTTTCTGTGGCAGGTCGGCCCGCTTCCCTGGCAACCGCGGCTGGTCGCCACCCTAACCCTGCACCACTCCTGCAAGGCGCGGCAGTTGGGCCTCCTGGCCATGGTGCCCCGCTTGTTGAACCAGGTGGCGGGCCTGAATCTCCTTTCCCCTCCCCCTTATTATTCCTGCTGCGGCTTCGGCGGGGTGTTTCGCTGGCAGCATCGGGACCTTTCCGCAGTCATCGGCACCGCTTATCTCCATGCCTTGGCCGCCAGCGGCACCGCCGGCCTCATCTCCTTGGACCTCGGTTGTATCCTGCACCTCCGCTCCCTGGCGGCAGGGCTGGGCCTTCCCCTGAAATTTCTCCACCTGGCGGAAGTCCTGTTGCCCTCCGAAACCCAGCGGGCCGGCGACCGCTGACCTCTGTCCGCCGCGCCAAGGCTCGCCTGGAGCTTGTTGCGCTGGGGCCTGCCCCGATGGTCTGCGGGGATAACAAAGGGGCCCGCCCCCCGGGGATTCTCCCGCCTGAGGAAAGAAAACTTTGCAGCTGGATTCTTCGCTGTTCTTTGACTTAAATCAGGGTGTTTCCTGAGGGCCGTTGTATCTTATCAATACGAGCACCCAAAAACTTCAGGAATGATAACCGGCCGGAAAAGGGAACTTAACCGGCAAGAAAGGATACCTGACATGGCGAAGCGACAAATCATCCGCATCGATCAGGAAAAATGTGACGGCTGTGGCCTGTGCGTGCCCTCCTGCGCTGAGGGAGCCATCCAGATCATTGACGGCAAGGCCACCCTCCTGGCTGACAGGTATTGCGACGGTTTGGGGGCCTGTCTGGGCGCCTGCCCCCAAGGCGCCCTGATCATCGAGGAGCGGGAGGCTGAGGAGTTCGTGGGTCCGGCCCCGGGAGCCGAAGGCCACCCCCCCGCCCCCCAACCCTCGACCCCGGAGCCGGTTTTCGTCTGCCCGGGCAGCCAAATGCGGCAGTTTTCGCGGTCCGGCGCCCCGGTGGCCGGGGAGTCGGCCCTCAGCCACTGGCCGGTAAAGCTCCGGTTGGTTTCCCCTCAGGCGCCCTTCCTACAAGGGGCCGAGCTCCTGGTGGCGGCCGACTGCGCCGCCTTTGCCGCCGGAGATTTTCACGCCAAATACTTGGCCGGGCGGGCGGTGGTATGCGGCTGTCCCAAGTTTGAGGATCTGGGGGAGCAGACCGCCAAGCTCAGCGAGATCTTAAAGAACAACGACATCACCGGCATCACCATTGTCAACATCGAGGTGCCCTGCTGTCAGGGGTTGATTCAGGTGGTGCGCCAGGCCCTGGCGGCGTCCGGCAAGAAACTGCCGGTGACGATTTGCACCCTGGGGACCGCCGGCCAAGTGGTGCAACAGCAAAAAGTCAAGGCGGCCTAAAGGAGGATTCCGTGGAGCAGATCAAATGCCCCGGTCAGGATACCCGCTATTGGAAAGCGGATGACATCTTCACGGTGGAGTGCCCCAAGTGCGGCGCCGAGATCGAATTTTTCAAGGATGACACCCGGCGGCGCTGCGCCTGGTGCGGTCATCTGTTCTATAATCCGCGCATTGAACTGGGATGCGCCGAATACTGCCAGTATGCCGACAAATGCGTGCCTGAGCTGATGGCGGAGCGCCAGGCCATGGCCAATTTTCGGGAGCGCCTGAAGGCCCGCGTCAAGGCCATCCAGGGAGAGGAGGCAGGCCCCCGACTGGAACAGGTATTACAGTATGCCGCCGACCTGCTGAAGGCCGAAGGTGGTGATCCCAAGGTGGTCTTCGCCGCGGTGCTGCTGGCTGGGCTCAGCCCGGGGCAGGCCCGGGAAATCCTGGCGGAACTGGACACTGAACCGGAAATCGCTGCCGCAGTGCTGGAGATTTTGACCGGCTCGGCTCCTGCCGACGACGTCAACCGGCAAATTTGCGCCGACGTGGCGGCGCTCCTTGCCCATACGGCGCCGACCTGCCTCACCACCCGCACCGGCCGCAAACTGGCTGCTGCCCAATCCTCCTAAGGCCGGGGGCGCGGCGCCTTGCCGCCCCCGGCCCTCCCCATAGGCAGCCTCAGGACAAGCTTGGTCTCCGCCGCCCAAGCCTCTGGCGCCGCTTCCGAACCCCACCCCGGGCTCCGTCGCCGCTCGCGTTTCACCAGATTTTCAGGTGTTACATCCTCCTTGCAATTTTCTGTCCCTCGTCCCATAATGCCAAACGAGGGGGAGGCATGAACAGGGACGTTCTGGCTGGGGCCGTGGGGCTCCTGGTGGACCGCAGCCTGGCGGAAGGGGGTTTTCGCAGCGGGGCCGGGACCGGCTACCGCCCCGACGCCAGCGCGTGGGCGGTCATCGCCTTACGGGCCGCCGGCGCCGGCAGGGAATTGATCCAGCCCGCCTTGGAGCGGCTGGCGGTGGAGCAGGCAAAAGACGGCCGTCTCAGCATTTCTCCCCAGCACCCCGAGGCCTTTTGGCCCACGGCCTTGGGGATCCTGGCTTGGCAAGGCTTGACCGGCTTTGAGGAGGCCAAGCAGCGGGCCGTTCACTTCCTTTTGACCACGACCGGATTGCACTTCGAGCATTCCCCTGACAGCCCCGTTGCCCACGACCCCACCATCCCAGGCTGGCCCTGGATTGCCCAGACCCATTCCTGGGTAATTCCCACGGCCTTGGCGATTTTGGCTTTGCGAGTGGCCGGCCAGGGAGAGCATGGCAGGGTAAAGGAGGGCCGGCGTCTGCTCATGGACCGGCAACTACCCGGCGGCGGTTGGAATTACGGCAACACCAAAGTCTTTGGCATGGTGCTGCA